>JACCDY011083520.1_pt1 | contig 20840 bp, 21 predicted proteins | sample 7446391 | NCBI WGS metagenome assembly JACCDY01 (sample SAMN15323451, study PRJNA562643) | freshwater metagenome | isolation source: river surface water | place: USA:Blue River Watershed | collected 2017-08-18 | reverse complement strand
ATAGTAGAATCTTTTTCTACTTTCTTCGCAGCCTTGGGTGCGACAGCTTTAGTCTTGGTCTTAGCCACAGTAGTCTTAGCGACTTTGGCAACTTTAGCTTTAGCAGCCTTAACAGGATTCTGCTTGGCATCAAGTTCAAGATTGAATGCCTTCATTTCCTCTGCAGTGGGAACTGGCAGTTGGTACACACCACGCTCAACTTTGTTCTTGTTGAACAACCAGTTGGGGTAACCAATCTTTTCACCCTTAACACCATTGCGTTGTTCGCGCAAGATGTAATAGATGGAAGCACACTCTTTGAGTGTAATTTGTGGGTCTTTCTTGTATTGTGGTTTTTCTGCAAGAACAGCCACAACAAAGCGTTTCTGGGAAAGAGTCAGGTTTGCAAATTTCAACATAATATATCCTTTCAAGATTACAAAACATTACCGAAGTAACAGATGTTATTATACAGGAACTAACAATAAAAGGCAAGTCTTTTTTGTAATAACCCTACAGCCCGTGGGGTTATTAAAAGTAAACCTAAAGTGTTACTTTAGAAGGGGATTTCCTCTTCATAAGGCTGGGGAACTACTTTTTGGGGCTTGACAGGCTCTGGTTCAGGAGAAGCCACTTTGTCGTACAAGTCGATAAATGCAGTCCTAGTCGAAGCATCAAAACGATTGCAGCACAGCTGTACGGCTTTTTCACGATTCTTAAAAATTGCAAAGGCTCGAACAATGTGAATCATACGACGAGTTGTAATAGTCTCATCACAACCACCATCAGCAAAAGTTCTACGAATAGCTTCAGCCCACTTGACTAGAGTTTCAGCAAATTCTTCGTCAACACAAGAGTATGTATCCATCAGATTTTTAATAATCTTAACTTCAATCTTTGCGTTGGGATAGTCTTGATCAAAGGTAACAGCAAAACGCTCAAGGAACGCTTCGTTCAGAATGTTAGTACCAATGTAACGACCATCATCACTGCCTTTACCTTTTGTGTTGGCAGTGGCGATAATGTTAAATCCCTGAGCAGGAACAATCATCTCATTTTTAAGTTTGAAGTAGTATGGCTTGCCTTCAAGGATAGGTTGCAAGCACAACAAGGTGTTGGCAGCGCCAGCATCAATTTCATCCAACAGCAGAGTACAACCTGTGCGCATGGCGATTAGCACTGGACCTTCGACAATTTCAACATTACCCTCTTGAAGAGTCTTAGAACCAATAAGCTGTTCTTCATCAGTCATCATGTTAAGGTTAACACGAATCAATGGCTTCTTGTGCTTGGCACAAATTTGCTCAACCATTGTTGACTTACCATTACCAGTTGGACCAGAGATATAAGTTGGGTAGAAGATACCTTCTTTGATAATAGACTCAATGTCTGAGTAGTTACCAAATGGAACAAAGTTAGGATCTTTAACAGGAATCAAAGAATTAGATTCTTGCACAACTTCTTTCGTTGGGGTTTGAGCAGCTTGCTTCTTGGCAACAGAATATGAGCCACGACCAACTTTTTCAGTCATGAGCCAAACAGGATACTTGCTAGTGCCAAGATCACTCATAACTTCCAACAGTTGCTGTCTGGTAACAACACCATCTACAGAAACTGCAGGGAACATCTCATACATTCGGTTCTCAAAAGAACTACGAAACTCAGAATCAATTTTAGCCATAATAAATCACTCCATTCACTAACATAATTATACTGTAGTTATTGTTGCAAGTCAAGCAACATATCCAATGAATCGGTTCAACAAGACACGACTTGTTTTCTTAACATTTAGATAATTACTAAACTTTCTAGAGATAGCAGAAGCACTCATATTTGAAGTGGCTTCAAGTTCACCGTCATCAATCTTAGTTGAAGATTGTGGAATCAAGAACAAGTCATCTCTGCCAGTGCCACTAATAGAAGCAAAGCCATCATTCTTAAAATCTTTTCTCCAGTCTTCAATCAATTCTTCGTAGTTACCCTTGAAGTCTGGAATGTTGCAACGAATAACACTTCTAAGATCTCGCAATGAGTTCTTGGAAATATAAAAGCCAACAACTGCAACACCGTAACGATCCTTAATCATACGAAGGATGACTTCAGTTTGCTTTGAAGAATCTGAACTAAACTCATAAGTCTTTTGTGTTTGTTCATCGCGGATAAAATGCTTTTGTGTGATTCTCTTGTACTGACCATTGATATACTCATTTGAGTAAGATTGTAAACCTGCACGAGAACCAACATATGGACTAATAGAACCACCTTCACCATCAGTCAGCGTAATGAAAGTCATCTTTTCAATATTGTTGTTCTTGATGTACGTGCCAAGGTTGTTGTAAACCCAAACAAGAGCCTGATTCAATGGAGTTGCACCAAGGTCATAACCTTCATTCAAAAAGAATTTTGGATCAAGTGTGCGTTTAGCCATAGTGTTAAATTCACTGGATGTCATTTTATCAGAGAACAATTCCAGCAACCTAAAGTTATCATTGGTCTTTAGAGTATCTCTGTTCTTGCTAACAGATGGAGATGGAGATTTATATCCATAACGATCTATTGTCTTCAAGTGATATTGAGATGTGAAAGCCAAAACACGGTATGGAATCTGAACCTTTGAACAGAACATAGCCAAGTTAATAACTTGTTGTAGTGTTTCTGTTATAACATTAGACATGGAACCAGACCAGTCCAACAAGAAAATCATACCGTGATTTTTACCAGTGGGCAACACAGTCACACGTTTGAACAAGTCATCATTTAGTTTATACGACCAGATTTTACGCATGTCCAACGAACCAACTTTAGAAGTTTGTGCACGCTTGTACATCTGAGCAGACTTACGCATATCAAATTCTTTGACAAGGTAATTCACAGTGCGCACAGATTCACTTTTGAATTTCTCAAAGTCTGCATCAATTTCTTTTTGACGTGTGACCATCTGTTGATACCAACTATTACGATATGGCATATCGTCAATGGTCCAAGTCTTTTTGATCTCGTTCAAGATAGTCTTGTAAGAGATAACAGGATCTTCTTGGTAGTGTGTATCGTATTTCCAGTAGAAATAATGAGTGCTGTCATCAGCCAAACTTTCCAGTTGCTGACTGAATGCTTTGTCTGTTAGAGACTCAAGTTCATCTTCAGTTGTATCTTGGTTTGCTTCAGCAGGGGTTTCAGTCTCTTCTTGTTCACCGCTTGGTTTACCATTTGGTTGTTGCTGATCATCAGAGTCTTGCTCTGTGTCAGAGTCATCTGAATCATTAGAAGCAGGGGCTTCATCTTCTTGATCATCTTCTTCTTGATCTTCTGAATAACCAAATGTCTGGCTTGGATCATCTTGGTCATCATCTTCTTCTTCTTGATCTTCAGGAATAGATGACTTAGAAGAGTTTTGCTGGCGCTGTTCTTTTTGTTGCTTGATCTGATCCTTTGAAAACTCATAAATTTCATGAGCCAGTTCAATGACTTCTTCAACAGTCTCACATCGTTCAGCACGATCTACGAACTCACGCTCAATAGAATTGAACTTAACACCACAATCAAAACCAGCTTTGTAGTACATGTTGATTTTGTCAATCAACAAAAGTTTGTCAAATGATTGGACTTGTTTAACCTTAAAAAAGTCGCGATCATTAAGCTGTTTGTAACCAGCACTCATGCGTTTACGCAGACCTGGATACTTACGTTTGATTAGTTTTTCAATGCGTACATCCTCCAGCACATTAAGGTATGTCATAATGCGAGGATTCTTTTCGATGGGTTCGATGTACTTTTCGCCTGTGTAAAGAGCGTGACCAACTTCGTGAGCGATCAACATGTCTTCAATCTCTGGCGTCATGTCTTTCCAGAGTGGCAAAGTTAACACACGTGATCTGATATCAAAAGATGCAGTACGTGTTGTGGCGCGAACAACAGTTAGGTTTTCTGTTGCAAGAAGTTTAGCGGATAGGTCTGATGTTGCAGTGTGCATAATGTATCTCCAGATAGAATTATACACCAAAACCGTATAAAAGACAACACCAATAAAAAACCCTGTCAGAGACAGGGTTTGCGGTTAGTTAGTTGCAATAACTGAAAAGTCGTTTCGTTTTTCAAACTTGATCACACTTCTAAACTTATCGAACAACTGGTCGCCTTTGTGAGAGATAACAAAGACATTCGAGTGTTCTCCAAGAGTATTCATTAGATTCAAGAAGTAATCAGTACCAGCTGTGTCCAAACTTGAATCAAAAATCTCGTCTAATAGCAACAAGTTTGTGTTCACTGAGTTTTTCATCTTGGCGATCTGTCGCCATGTAAACAAGATCGATAAGTCGATACGCATCTTTTCACCTTCAGAGAAACTTGCATATGTAAACTCATCGCGATGACGTGACTTGACAATCTCGTTAAAGTTCTCATCAAGTTCAAAGTGGATGTAAGCATCCATGGCATTCAGATACTTGTTAATCAACTTGTTCATAACTGGCAAGTATTCACGAATGATAGCAGTTTTGATACCAGTGTCTTTTAACAACAAGTTTGCTACTTCTTCAAGGTTACGGTGTTCTTGTAGAGTAGTTTTCTGCTTGATCAATTCCATGGCAGCACTTGCCAATTCTTTCAGCTTACGCTTTTCTTCATCAACATTGGCTGTGTCCATAGTCGATTCTTCGACTTCAGCTTGAAGAGTCTTGTTCAACTTGTTCAACATAGAGATGTTGGCGTTCAGCGTTGAAAGTTTGATATTTAAATCAGTGATCTCTTTTAGAACAGTGTTCATGTCTGACAAGTCGTTATTCAACTTGGTAAAGATATCTTCTAAATCAGACAATCTCTTGTTCTCAAATTCAATCTTGGCGTTTAGTTCTTGAACAATGGTTTCTTTATGATCGTGCGGAATGCCTTGTGAGCAGGACGGGCATACGCTGTTCTCATCAAAGAATTCGGCATGATGTTTGTGTTGCTCGACGATGGAAAGTAGTTTATTTTTAAACCCCTTTGCCTTTTCAATGTCACTATCAACCTTACTCTTGTTAGCAGTTTGTAGTTGGAGTGAGGTAATCTCAGCAAGTGTCTCAGCCACCGCTGTTTCGCTTCGCTGTATTTCTGAGTTATTAGCTTCGATCTTAGATAGTAGAGATCCAATAGCTTCTGACTTGGCATTTGTAAGAGTTTTAATGAGTAACGATTGTCCATCAACCTTAGTCTTCGCAGTTGCAATCTCCCCTTCAATCCTCTTGATAGTGTCACGTGTTTCATTGGCTTTTTCTTTCAACAATTGATTCATAGTCGAGAAAATACGAATATCAAGAATGTCTTCAATAACTTCTCGGCGTTGACTTGGAGACAACTGCATGAATGGGACAAACGAAGCTGAACCCAAGATAACAACCTGTGTGAAGGTTTTGTAGTTCAACTTTAAAATCTGTTGCTCAAGAACTTTTTGGTAGTCTTTGGCAGCAGCATCTTGGTTCATTAAAACACTATCAACCCAAATTTCAAATTTATTGGGTTTGATACCACGAATAACTTTATACTTCTTGGCACCAATACTGAATTGAACTTCAACAAGACAGTTCTTACCATTGATAGAGTTAATCAGTTGTCCCTTGTTGATATTACGAAATGGTTTACCAAACAAAGCAAAACACAAGGCATCTAGAACAGTGGATTTACCTTCACCGTTCTTGCCAATGATAAGAGTGGTTGTTGATTTGTTCAGTAAGATTTTGTTAGCAGAATTACCAGTTGATAGAAAATTCTTCCATTCAATACTTTCGAAAACAATCATTAAACAACCTCAATGTTAACTGCTTCAGTGTATAAACTGCGCATGTATGTTTTAATCTTTTCTTTATCCATATCAGTCTCGATAGAATCAACGTAGTGACCAAGAACAGAAAGCGTATCTTCTAGATTGATATTTTCATCATCAAGTTCACCGTCACTAAACTCAGACATATCTTCGACAACTTTGATATCTTGACATCCTTTATTATACAACTTTTGAATAAACTTATCAAACTTGTAATAGTCAGTTTTATTGACAACAACTAATCTAACATACTTGCCTGTTAGATCTGATTTGTCAAGGTCGAAGGGTTCTTTATCCTTGTCGTCGTACTCAATTCTCTCGAACATTCGATAAGGATTGCGAATGAAGTCGAGGTTTCTTGTGTCGAGGTCAAACAAGTGAAATCCTCGGGGATCGTTATAGTCTTGCCATGTAAGCTCATATGGGTTTCCGAGGTAGTAGATCTGCTTATCATCAGACTTGTGATGATAATGCCCAGAAAAAACCATGTCAAACTTGTCGAATGTTTCTTTAGAAAGTCCATCATGCGATTCCATACCTCTGTACATAGCAAAGCCAGCAATTTCAAAGTGACCCATACAAATTTCGGCTTTTGTACTTTTCATATGGTCAACGCATTCAGAGTAGTTATCTGTACAGATCCAAGGAATCATACAAATAGAAACACCATCAATGACGATGGTTTCTGGTTTAGAGATAACATCTATGTTGGCATACTCGTTCAACAATAAGTCTGGTGAGTTGACATCATTGGTATTCTTGAAGTATGTATCGTGATTACCTGCCAACATATGAACTCGAATTCCTCTGCGTTCAAGTTCATCAAAGAACATTTTCTTGGCTCTATCAAGAGCGTAGAAGTTTACGTACTTACGGCGATCAAAAGTATCACCAAGAATAAGAACAGTATTAATATTGTTTTTATCCAACGTAGGAAAAAATACATTTTGATAAAACTTCTCAAAAAAATCTAAGAATGTGATGCTGTCGTTGCGAGCACCAAAATGGATGTCTGTTATTAACGCTACCTTCATGGAGTTCCTTTCAATGGACCATTAGCGCCAATCCGTGATTCAGGATCAGTTCCGTTAACGTAGTATTTTTTATATAAGTGTTTCGTCACTCCAGTAGCCTCATTTAGTTCGCGCCAACCATAGTAGGTTTTGCCTTTATATTCAATTTCTAAAGAGTTGTGAACATCTTTACCCTTTAGACCATGATTACCATTCTTGCGAGCAGTGTCTGCATTTATCTTTCCGCTAGACCATTTTTCTTTCATGCTCTCTGAATGATTCTTTTTACGTTCTTCAGCAGTCATCCAGCTTCTCTTCACGCCTTGGTTTCTTCTTTCAAAATACTCTTTAGTCGCTTCATTTCGGAGCCAAGATGATGCTGGGTGATTCTCACCTATCAACCCGTACATATGATTGGCTCTACCAGGAAGACCACCACCCCAAGGGATAGGTTCTACCTCGCAAACAAAACTCTTAAGAGATTCAAAAACATCTTCTTCCATATCATCCTCCTATAATCTATATAGGAAGGTTTGGTGTCCGAAACGATTAGTTTTTAAATTTATTTTTAGAATGATGTTGGTTGTGCTACACCACGAACAAGAGCCATCAGACCAGTTTGTAAGTCTGTTGCACCGATACTAATCCAACGCTGATCCAGAGTAGGTTGTGTGCGTAAACGCTCAACCAATTCTCCAAGTTCAGCACCTTTGGCTTTGATCTCATTCATAAGATTAATCTCATCTTGAGAAAGATCACGATAGCCTTTAATTTGTTTGTGTTGATTGTCCATCAGGAATCTCCTTGTATAATTTAATTTCAATGACGTCTCCAGTTCTAACAGTTAGTGAAAACTGACTAGCTTCACCAAACGTGTTAAACCACTTAAAAGCCACCATTGACCCAGATGTGTAGTATGTAACTTTATACATCAATAAAAACCAACCTTTCTGGAATTCTTTGAATTCTTGACACCATCAGATTGCTTGTTGAAAATTTCAGCAATGCTGTACTTGCCAGTGGCACTGTCAGTTGGCGCAGCGACGCCAAGTTTGTCAGCCAATACTTTGGCTTGTGATGTATCCAACTGATCAAAGGTAACGATGTCAAAACAACGACCTGGACGCACCAAGGCAGAATCAACATCGCGAATGCTTGGCAAATTTGTAGAGAAGATCATCTTCTTGCCGCGAGTTGTAACCAAACCATCACCCACGTTCAAGAAACGGTGCATCATTGTGTTACCGTCACTACGAGACTTCAAGAATGCATCACTGTCTTCCAACACCATGATTTCAGTGTCGTCTTCGATAAAGCGTGCAAAGAAACCATCCTTCTCAAGGATTTGAGAATCGTAAGAAACGATGGCTGATGCGTTGCGGTGAGACAGCAAGCCACGGATGAATGTAGTCTTGCCAGTTCCAGGTGGACCAATCAACAGCAAGATGTTTGCTGAAGAATTCATATATCGATCGTAGTAGCTTTCCAGAGATTCACCATTAAGGAATGGATACATCTCAGCAACTGGCAAACGATCACGGTTAAGAGGGACGCTCACAGAATGACCATCGCTGCCGTAAACCCACTCGATGTGGGATGTGACAACAGAGAATGCGTCTTCAACCATCTCGATAATCTCAGTGACAAACTCTTGGCTACCATATGCACGAACATTAGTTGAGTTTGAACTAACGCTGTATGTGATATATTCGTTGGTTGCTTCAATAACGATAAAACCAGAAGAAGAACCACCTTGAACAATCAAATCACCGTCAAAGTTTTGTTCAACCCAATTAGCCCATGTGCGACGATTGGCAAGCACAGTTGTATCGCGGTGGAGTGTGCGTTGGTTTGCATCAACGCGACGCTTTAAAATTTCTGATGTAATCAGATCATCAAAGTCGTTAACGCCAAGAAAGATTTTGTTGTCAGTTTGATTGTTCATATATGTATTCAAGTTCAAATAATTATCATCTGCAGAAATTGTTCTACGCTTTAGAGTTCTACCACTTCTTGCTCTAATCGCTCTAGCCCTAGCGGGTCTGTATGCTATTGCTCGTTCAATACCGCCATTACTAAGGCTATTGATCAAGTCCCTCACGCTCTTTGACATCATCTACTCCATCATCAATAAATTCATCTAAGTTTGGTTGCTTTTTCTTTTTCTTTTCTTTTTTGCGTTCAATAAACGTATCGTCAAACGTTTGATTGGCTTGCATAAATTCAAGATAAGCATTGTGGTATCCTGTACCTTCGTCTTGTTCTTGCAGTTCAAACATCTCAAACGGCATGTCTTGTATCAGCTTGCCTTTGATGTATGATTGTTTCTTTTCTTTTGCTATCCTACGCAAGAATGCATAGTAAATAATTTGGGTGAAGTATGCAAAAGGATTGCTGGACTTGTCTGGGTTAAAGTTATCAATGTACTGAATGCAGTTCTCGATACCGTCGAGAATCATATCATCGCGATATGAGTAGTTGATAAAGTTTGGCTTGTACGAAAGGTGATTGGCGATCTTTAAGATGCATTCACCGATGTAGTTGCTAATGATTGGCTTGGGTCTGCCTTCTTGTTTAGCCAACTCCACAGAGTCTCTATACTTAATTAGTGCATCTAAAAAATCTTTGTTATTTACGTAGTGAGCCATACATGGGCGTTCCTCTTGTAGTTCAAGTTATCAAGTATTATACAGCAACAAGTGTGAAAAGACAAACTTTCTTTTGTAGCCAAAGCATTGCAAAATACATTTGCTTTTTTATTTGACTTGAGGCATAATTCAGGGTGTTAGGGTTGATAAAGATATAGATCAATTAATCGTATCGTTACCGTCCATTATGAATCTGTAGGATCCGTCATCCTCTGCTTCTCTCTCAGGACGTTCATCTTCTTCTGACTCTGTCAGCCTGATGTATGTTTTTATAAATGGCTCAGCCAGATTTTTGATAAACATCACATCTCTTTTGTCCAAGATGAATTCAGAATCTTCAGTAAACGGGCAGAATGGAGCAGCTGCAAGATGTTCTCTACCATCTGCAAGAGATGGCACAGACTTGATCACAAGAGGATTATTCAGCTGAACAAAATTTTCATCCTCAGCCCCTAAGACAGACATCAACGTCTCTCCAGAAACAAGTTTCAACACAACATAGACATCATTCATTGTAAGTCAACTTCCACAAGTTTTAGTTTAAATTGTTCTTCAGCGTATGTCTTGTAACGCTCAGCAGCATGATTTAGTGTATGATTCTTCCAAGACTTCCAATGCAAGTCATCTGCAATGTCGTAAAGTTTACAAGAAACCTTACCGTCCTTTAAACGCAAACCACGACCAATGGATTGTAAATTTCTAATTTTTGATTTTGATGGCGACGCAAAGATAACATTCTCGATGGATGGTATGTTGATACCTGTGGAGAACGTGCCATAAGATGCGATGATAATTGCATCGTCTTCACCTTCTGTGATGTGACGAACTGCTTCTCTATCAGCTGTGTCTGTTCCACCATACACAAAAAAGACTTTTCTGTCATCGTGTACTTTATCTTTTATAAGATCGTAGAGAACTTTACCGTGTTTTTCAACGTATTGAAAAAGAACGAGCGTATTACCTTTAGAATTTACTGCCAGATTTCTGATGAACTTGTTACGCTTTTCATTCGTAACTAGCCAATCCATTTCTTCTTGGTACGTGTTTTTATTACGTTCTTTACGAATCAACTCACTATATTTTAATATAAGACACGTTATATTTAGTTGAGTCAATTTTCCAGAATCCATCAACGCTTTGGTAGTTGTCACGCGATGTACTGGACCAAAGATACCTTCAAGAACTAACTGGTGAATCTTTTTATTGTCTAGTGTACCAGTTGTGCCAATGCGATATTGAATGGTGTCCATCTTTTCCATAACACCAGTTAGTGACTTGGCTTTAAAGTTATGAGCCTCATCTCCAAACATAACATGGAACTGTTTGAACCATGACTTTGGTTGCAAGTAGATAGATTGCCAAGTTGTGATCAACACATGCTTGGTAAATTCTTTTGGGAAACCACTGTATAACTTTTGACAGTGGGTGCCAACATCAAAGCCATTTGCTGATGAATAGTCTTCAAAGTCAGCGTACATCTGTTCAACTAGCGAAGTTGTTGGAACAATAAGAATACACTTACGTCCTTCATTCAAATGCCAACGCATTGTTGTGTAGATGATGAACGACTTACCTGATGCAGTTGGTGATAGTAGTAATACACGCTCTTTGTTAAGAGCAGTGTGTACAGCTTCTACTTGATAATCTCTAATCTCAATTGGTTTGCCACGTCCATGTGGATTTAACCATTTGGCAAACTCTTCAACAAGTTCTGTTGTTATATTATTGTTTGGAGCAAAGTTGTCTTTTAGTTCTACTGTGTATTGATTGCGTTCGGCAAACTTGACAACATAATCCAACAATCCAATGTACAGAGTTTTTCTTACATGATCATATAGACGCACCTTACCGTCCCACAATCTTGCTCTGTATTGAGGAGTGTATTTTGCGCCTGGATATTCATATGTGAAGAAGTCAGCGATCTCCTGTTCAACAGAAGGGTCACTGAATACTCTGACGTAAACTTCGTCTAGCTTTTCTACTTTTATTACATTCATTACATTCCAGCTAGGAACTTTTTCCATTCCACGTGTGTTTTAATCTGCCAATCTCTGGCTTTGATTTGACTTAATATAGACTCAAGCAGGTATATCATTGTTTCAAGATACTCAATCTTGACTCTCATTGTATTTAGATCTGAGTCCCCTTGAAGGAATTCGTCCATCTCATTCTTTAGTGGCTTAATACCTTGCCACTGTACCCAGCCGAGTTCATTCAATTCATCGCGGCTGAGTTCACCCCTGTAGTACCTAAACTTATTCTTGCGAAGTTGGTTATGGTCTGCTGAAAGTTTTGTGTGTTTGAGTTTAACCCCTACGAGTAATCGTAGATATTTTGCGTGTAGCTTTGGGGTTGCTGTGGCTTGTTCGCCGAGAAAGTTATCATTAATGGAACAGTCTTTGTCCCATTCATCTTGTAGCTGTTCAATATTCATAATATCCTCAAAATTATGTAGACATTATACTACATAATTGTAATAATTTCAATTAAATTTGTAATAACTGTATCTGAATGTAGCGTTACCTACTAGGTATTGCACGTCTTGATTTGTTGATTGGAAGTTAAGAGATTCCAAAGAAATTGGAAATAGATCAATAAAACTAACTGTTTGAATAGCTTTATTGTTAGACCCTAAGATTTCTAGAGTTGCATCAGAATAGTTTTTAGCTAATTCAGAAACAACACCACGTTGGTCTTCGTTGATAAAATTAACGTACTGATTGTAGTCATTAGGAAATCCCAATGCAATAATCCAGTTGTATATGGATTTGTAGTTCTCCATACTTTCGTCTACCAAAAACTGAACATTCAAAGTATCGTAAGTAAGAGACTCACCTGGAATTGGTGTTGTGTGGAATGGGTTTCCAAACTCTGGTGAACCAATCAAAATCCCTGGAAGGTTTACTTGCTGACAGAAGAATGATACGCTTGGTAATTTTTGAATGGCAAAATTGAACCCATTTGGTGACAATGGATTTAAATTTGCTGGAAGAGGACAGGTAAGTGTTGTAGCCATAAAATTATTTAGGAATTAAAAAAGGCTCCCGAAGGAGCCTTTGAGTACCTATCTTACGTAGGTTCTATCTTACTTGATTACATCAAGTTTGTAACTTTAACCTTGCGGTAGTATACGTTTTGGCCAGAAGCCATGCTAGTGAATGGGTTTGCAACCATACCGTAGCGAGTCTTGAAACCAATCTTTGGTTGGAAAGTGTTTGGATCAACTGCACGAACCATTTGTAGAGGAACGTATGGGCAGTAGAACAAACCAGCGTCAAAGGCAGAAGTACCTTTGTAACCAACAACGAAGAACTGGCTAGCAGAAACGTTTGCAGAGTATGGATCAACATACACTTTGTACTTGCCGTTTAGAACACCAGCGAAAGTAGTAGAAGTGTCGTCAACGTTTAGACCATTGTTACCAGCCAAAGCAGGAGTGTAGTCTAGAACACCAGCCATCGCCAATGCAGAAGCAACGTCTGCAGAAGTGATGATGAAGTTACCACGACCACGACGAGTTTGTTGACCGATAGCGTTTGCTTCACGTTCGATTTGGAACATCAAGCCCTTGAACTTTTCAACAGACCAGCGACCGTTAGAGTCAACGTCCAAGTCGAAAGTACCAGCAGTAGCAGTACCAACTTGGGCACCAGCCTTAGCAGCAGAGTAAACAGTACGAACAACTTCGCGGTTGATTTCTGCAGTGATTTCAGAAGACAAGATGTTAGACAATTCGCCTTCAGCATCCAAACCATGAACTGCCTTCAAGTCTTGAGCCAATTCAATAGTGTATTCTGCTTTCAAAGCACGAGTTTGTGCAGTAACAGTAGTCTTCTCGATAGAGAATGCCATTTGGTTGAACGCTGTTGCGCCACCTAGATCTTCAGCAGTAGCTGTAGAAACTGGAGTACCAGTAGTGTAAGTACCGTCAACTGGGTTAGAACCAGCGTGAGTACCAGCACCAGAGAAGTCAGTGTCTGCTTCGTTGAATAGAGCTTCAGCGCCAGCTTGGTTAGTGTACTTGCTCTTCATAGCGAAGATCAAACCAGTTGGTTGAGTCATTGGCTGAACACCAGCGATGTCATAAGCGATCATCTGTGGAGCAGCACGGCGAACCAAGCTGATTAGAACTGGATCGTAACCAGCCATGTTTGCGTTAGTACCAGCACCACCCAAAGCGATACCGTCGCCACCAGCGTTAGCTGGAGTAGCTTCGAACAATGCTTGAGCTTGCTTTGCCATTTCGCGTTCTTGGTTTTCCAAAAGAACAGCAGTAACTTCCTTACGGTAGTTGTCTTTGATAGATGGTGCAGATTCTGCGTTTAGAATCGGTGCCCATTTTTCCATTAGTTGTTGACGTGATGCAGTCATTTTATTTTCCTTTTAAATTGTTGAGATTATTTGCGGTTTAGTGCTTGTAGATACTTTGCCATTGTTGGGTCAACTTTCTTTTCCTCGAACAATGCTTCTACTGGAGCGTCTGATACAACAGAAGATACTTCTGCTGCTGGTTTTGCGACGAAATAATTTTCGCGGATTGTTTGAACTTTACCTTTGAAAGATTCAGAATCTTCAAAGACTAATTCTTCTGCTAGACCTTTCAACTTCTCGACTTCAGTTGCCGCCAAACCTTCGCATGCCATTGTAACGATTTCGTTACGAGTCATTTCGCTGACAGTTTTTGTCAACTCAACGTTGGCTGCTACTTGTTCGTCCAACTTAGCGCTAAGTTGTTCAATCTGTTCTTCTAAAGAACCTAGTACATCAAACTTCTCTTCTGGAACTTCGATATAGTGTTCTTCGAATAAACCTTTTAGTCCAGCAACAAATCCTTCTAGGATTTCCGCCTTCATACCACGCTCAAGGGCTAATTCATTCTGTGCCATCCACTGCTCGGCAATATAGCCAAGATATCCATCAACTTGTTCAACAATTCCCTCGATATTCTGTGCTAGTTGTTCATCCAACTTAGCTTCGAATGCTTCTTCTAGTTTAGCAACTTCTTGCTTAACTCTAGATACTACAGCTGCTTCAAAAATAGTTGCAGCTTTAGTTTTAAATTCTTCTGACAATTCTTCGCCATTGATTAGAGCAGCAACATCAGCAGAAACGTCTACAGACAATTCTTCTTTAACTGTTGGCTTTGCGTCTTGTGCAGATGCGTTTGCTGTTACTTTGTTAGCCTTCTTAGAAGTACCACCTTCAGCAGACTTTTCATCTTCAACATCATTACGTGCGTTGTCTGGGTTCTGTGCAGCAGACGGAGCTTTTAGAGCTTCTTCGTCTAACTCATCTTCTACTAGATCTTCGGACAATTGCTCTTCAATTTGAGCTTCCTTAGATTCAGCTAGAAGTTTAGCGATTTTTTGTTCGATTGACATCGTGTTCTCCTGTAACTGGAATAGTTCTATTAAATTATTTATTATTTATCTGATTTCACTCAGAAATTTCTTGAAAGCGTAAGCCTTTGCTTCTTCTAAATTCTTTGATGAAGTTTTCTTAATTAAAGACTTGACAGCATCAATATGTTTTTCCACAAACTTTCCATCAACAAATACCCACTCTTTGGATTCCATAATGCCTCTAACGAAAGCATCTGGAGCAGATGGGTCGGCAACGATATCAGCGGCTGTTGAAAGCATAAAATCGTCTTGTACAACTTGAACACCTTCTTTGTTCATCTGTAGAGAACCAAGAGCACGACTAGAAACGCCAAGGTTTGCTCCACCGTCTAATAGACCACGTGCAATATTACCCATTGGTGTTTCAAGAATCTTTGCTCTACCGATATAGTTGGTACCTTCTTTACGAAGATCAACAATAAGATGAGACACTCTGTCTAAGTTAATAGATGGTGTGTCTGGGTGGCCAAGTTCACCGTAAGCGCGATTTGCTTTAACATATGATTCCATATATCTTGCAACTTCTTTATCCATGATTTGCTCTGGATAAGATCTACCATTACGGTTTATTAGTTCTGATTGAAGAAAAATACCTTCGATAAAATATTGTTTACTTTTACCTAGTTTTTCTTCAACGATAAATTTTGTGTCTAGAACTTCTTCTCTGATAAGTTTCATTTTAGCTTCCTACTGTAGTTGTGTTGTCGTAAGAACCGAATTCTGCGTCTTCTACTTTAGGTGCATATCCAGAAACTTTACGTAGTTTTAAATATAACTCTACATAACCAGTACCAGTTTGCGCGACTTCAATATCGAATGTGTTCGCTGTATTCTCTGATGGCAACTCTTGACCATCAAAAGAAATCATATCAGCTTGTTCAGTTGGTAGTGTCAAAACTCTTGTTGAGTTTCTAGAAACTGCAATAACATTGGCATTCTCACCACCCCAACGAACACCAGTAATATTAACTGTTTGTGTTGCGCCAGAGATAGCTTGGTTGCTGTCTAAAATGTCTGCTTGAATATCAATAGTAGCAGTGCCGCCATTACCTGCGACTTTAACAACAGCTTCTGTTTCTGTTAGTTTTAAAATGCTTTTAGTTAGTGCCATTTTGTTCCTCTAATTTATCGAGCACATACAGAAAGTTTTCTTTTGACTCTCTCATATACTCAATAATATCTTTTTGATTCTGTAACAAATTATTTAGGCGTTCTTGAGTTTGTTCTGAAATTGCTACAATTGTTTTGTCTGACAGAACATAATGTATCTTGTTCTCAACTAATCTATCAATTTTGTTGTATTTACGCAGTTCACAGATAACAGGGTCTACTGAAAAAATATTAGAAGCAGCTAACTCAACATATGACTCTATCAGAGTATCTGTTACTCTGACATCATGATGTTCTTTGATTATTTCTGCTACCTTTGAAGATGGAATTTCTTCATAGGCTTCTTTAACCACTTCTTCTACAACATGATCAGTTGATGGCTTACCCACAGACTTGCTGTGTATATTCATTGAACCAACAAACTGTTTATAATTCATTACTCAGCTTCTGCCTCTGTTTCTGTCTGTTGGACATTGAACATATTTTGAGCAACTTGTACTCTCATATCATCTAGCTTCACAGATAATTTTTCTGCCATAGCGGCATTGAATGCAGATTCTGTATCAACAGCATTACCTGTAACAATAGCAGAAATAAGATCTTTCACAGTATCAGTCATTTAGTTCTCCTCAATTTGGCCATTTGCCTTTAGTCGGCTGTTTATTTGTTTGTTGTGTTTGGTCTTCTGCTGGTTGCTCATCTTGCGGAGCAGCATCGGCACCTTGGTCACCACCATCTTGTCCTTCAGGCTGAACCATGTTCTGCGCCATAAAGTTTTGTGCAGCTGTTTGTTGAGCGCCATCTAGCGTACCCAATTGTTCAGCGTGTGATAGTTGGTCAGCTTGTTCAGATTCGATTTGGCTTTCGATTTCTTCAATCTCATCATCTTTCAATTGAAGAACATTCTTGCGAACCCATTCTTTTGAATAGTACTTGCCAACGAATGGGTCTAACTGAGCTAACATGTTAACACGTTGTAACAATACTTCTGAATCTTTTAGTTCTGAGTAGTGATTGTCTTCAACAAAGTCGTAACGAATGTCTTGCTTGATATCATCCCACTCTTCTGGGCGAATGATATTCTTTGCAATTAACTGAACACGTAGCGCATCAGTAAACATTGTAGAGAATTTTCTACGCAGTCTAACGATAAACTTATTAAACTTGATTTCTTCTCTACTGATTTCAGTAGAACGACCAATAGAAAAACCTTGCTGTTCTTGCAAACGGCTAATTGGCACGTTTAGTGAGTGGTACAACTTAGATTGGAAGTATTCAATATCTTGAATCTCACCAAGGTTTTGTCCACCTGGAAGTGTAGTGATTTCTGTGCCTTTACCGCCTTCACGACGTGGCATCCAGAAGTCTTCCATCATTGAAAGGTGTTTACGATCATCACGTGTTTCACCAGTAGTTGCGTCATAAACAATCTTGTTACGGAACTTGTTCATGATGTCGTTAACATACTGTTCAGCTTTTAGCTTTGGTAAGTTACCAACGTCAACGTAGAAAATTCTACGCTCTGGAGCACGTGAAATACGATAGATGACTAAGGCATCTTCGATAAGTTTTAGTTGGTTTACTGGTTTGATTGCCTTGTGTAGATAAGACATCATCATGCCAGTGTTCTGGTCAATGTAACCAGATGGTACATACAACACAGAATCAAGGGACATCTTTACCCCTTGTGTAGCTGAGTCAGTGATACCTTTATCATTGTAAAGATAAAACTCTTCGACTGTCTTTACAACTTCTAGTCCTTGAGCGTTCTTTTCTTTTACAATGTTTTTAATTCTACGAATTTTACGAGGATCAATGTATCTAAGTTCTACGATACCTTGCTTGACATTCTTTTCGTCAATCAAGATATGGAAATACAATCTTCCGTCAATGTACCAATTACGGAATAACTCGTGTGCACGATCGTTGAATTTTAAAATCTTTAAGACTTTTGCAAATTCTTCTGAGATCTTTTTCTTGATTGCAGAAGAAACATTAACATCGTCTAATACAATACTGACTGGTGGATGCACTCCATCAGCCACTATAGATTCATTAACAATATCATCAATAGCACCATCACAATCGCTGTACTGAGCAGTTTCACGATAACGACGAATTAAATCATTCTCGTTTTTTACGATGCTATCTAAATCGATGACCATGCCATAATAACCACCAGAATTGACTCCAAAACTGGTGTTTACTACAGTTGCGCCATCACCATCAGCTGCGCTCGGAGCAACAATACTCAGAGGCGCAGCTTGGTCTTTACGTTTTATCTCGAACCCAAAAATATTCATAATTAAGTTTTTAGTTTAACTTATAGAGGTAGAGAACCAACTGGTGTATCAATAGAAACATTGACACCAAAGCCAGAAGTCGCGCCAGTGTTAGAAGTAAAGAAGTTGTATTGGAATTCAACATCAAACTGCTCGATGGCATTTTGTTGTTCATAATCTAAGCCAATAGCTCCAATTACAGTTGGGAATGCGTCTACAAACTTATAAGTCTTGACAGTTGCACCATTACGATCTAGTTGGTGAACAGCTAGGTCAACTTGGTAATCAGCTGGGTTAACACGTCCGCTAGTAGTGTCGTAGTTCTGGATACCAGACTGCCATTGTTCTAGAGCATTACGAATACCGAATGTAGTATCGTTATACACAGTAACTGACCATGGTTGGAAAGTGCGTTCACCAGCGAAGTTTACTGGGCGACCACGATACAAAACTGGAATAGTTTCGATAGTAGAAGCTGGTAGTGTTGCTGCCTTACATAAGAATTGAGCACGTTGTCCTGCAACAACACCCAATGTCACGAATGACGGGAATGTTAGTTCAACACGGAATTGATTAGGGCGAGCACCGCCCCCAATCATTTGTGCCTTAAAATCAGCGATATTTGCCATTTAAATCTCCTTGTTCCTTTATTTATCTCTTACTTCTTAAGCGCCGATTTCGCTGAAGTTGATACCAGAGCGAGCAGCCACGAAGTTCAAGCTGATAAAGTTGATAGAACGGTTTGGTTTAACGAAGATATCGGCAACGAATTCGTTACGGTCAATAACCTCACCAGTGTTGTTAGATTCGTCGCACTTAACAACGAAGTCTGTGATACCACGGCGACCTTGTACATCACGTAGGAATGGCTCGACCAAGTTCTTGAACTGAGCGCGAGTGAAACCATCGTTGAATTCAAACAACTGGTACTTAGCAGCAGTAGCGATTGCTTTCTCAAGAACGATAAACAAACGACGAACGTTGATACGATCAAACGCAGATGGCTTGCTTAGAAGAGTCTTGTCGCCAAATAAGACAGTACCTTCGCCTGGGAATGTAACAACTGGGTTTACGCCAGCTTTGTACAAGTTATCGCGATCAGTCTTGTGTAAGAATACTGCTAACTTGACAACATTCTTGATTTGACCACGGTTTAGACCACCTGGAGAGAACCATGGGTCATTAGTATAGTCAGTGCGCGCACATAGACCAGCAACATCACCGTTCAATGGGATCCAACGATACTTGTCGTTGTAACGGTCATATTGATATTTGTAACCAGAGTCCATCACTGCATAAGAAGTAGACGGAAGAGCATTTCTATACTCGATAATCTGATCAACAGCAGAAGATCCATTTAGGATAACTTCTCCAGTATCTACGTTTTCTGGTGAAATGAACACAACACAATCTTTACGTGTTTCAGCAACGTTGTTAATAACATATGTTGCAACAGTGGCAGAAGCCTTACCCAATGGAATCAAGCTGATGTCGTATTCAGTGTCGTTGGCTAGCAATTCCCATGCTGTCATTAGTTCACCATCAGTTGGCATACCACCATCAACACCACCAGATAGACGGTAATCGCTGTAACCAGCGTTTACAAATGATGTATTGTCAGCAACACCACCCCAGTTAGTTCCACCAACTGGATGATCCATCCACCAGATGTACTGAGAGCGAGAGTTAATAACATCTTTGTAGTAGTTGTTTGTTCCATCAGATTTCTTGGCATTTAGAGCTTTAGAAACAAATGCAAACTTTTCTAGAACACCTCCTGGAGTTCCAGTCCAACGACCATCAGCGTCAATAACGATAACGTGTAGTTCATCATTAGAACCAGAAACAGAAGCAGCAAAATCTGAAGTTCCTGGAGCTGAATCGAATTCAGACTTATGATCCCAAGTAGCCCATTCACCAGCATCACACACACCAACGTAAATAGAGTTACCAAGAGTACCTGGATACTTAGCAGCCCACTGCCCGATAACAGCAGCGCCATCGTGGTAGTTTTGTAGATAATCTGAAGAGTTATTAACCTTAACACCAGAAACTACTACAGTAGCTGTTGCAGTCGCTGCTGTTCCGCCGCCACCTGCAGGTGCATTGATAGTAACAGTTGGCGCGGATGTGTATCCAGAACCAACGTTAGAAACGAAAATGTTAGTGATAATAGAAGCGCCAATAGTGATGACACCTACTTCAGCTCCAGTACCGTTTCCAGAAATCACAGCAGATGGGGCAGATGTATAACCAGTACCTGCATTAGTGATTGTAATGCCAGTAACAACACCACTAGAAAGAATAACAGTACCTTGCGCTCTAACACCACCAGCAACTTGAGGTAGAGCAAAATCTACAGTAGCTGTAGTATATCCAGATCCACCACTAGAAACTGTAGCAGCAGTAATACCACCGCCAGACAATCTGGCGACACCAGTTGCAGTAACACCACCTGGAGTCTGTGGATTTGAGAATGTTACTACTGGAACATCAGTGTAACCAGAACCTGGTGTAGTCACTGTTACACCAGTAACCATACCAGTTTGAACTGCTACGGCGTTTCTTGCCTGAGCAGAATCTGTTCTAACTGCGATTAAATTGTTTGT
>JACCDY011341017.1_pt1 | contig 20865 bp, 14 predicted proteins | sample 7446391 | NCBI WGS metagenome assembly JACCDY01 (sample SAMN15323451, study PRJNA562643) | freshwater metagenome | isolation source: river surface water | place: USA:Blue River Watershed | collected 2017-08-18 | reverse complement strand
GGCTTTTTTAGCTTCACTTGTTCCGTTTGGAACTTTTTACGCAGATAAAGTACTTTTTAGACCAATCAATGAAGTAAATAAAAGACAATAGGACCCAGTTACTCAAATCAATTTTGTGTTCAAAAATTCATTTATATTATTCATAAATAATTTAAATGAATTTTTGCTGTCTGTTAACAATTTTTTATGAACTCTTTTGAATGAATATTGTTTTTATAAAAAAAGCAATATTATGAAAAAGATTATTTTACTATGCATTCCCTTTTTGTTCACACAATGTGCAGTGATTAAGCCAGGAGAAGTTGGCATTAAACAGCAACTAGGTAAACTTAAGGGTAATCCTCTAACCTCTGGTTTAATTGTTTTTAATCCATTTTTTTCAAAAGTCATTAGGACTTCAACTCAAACCAACAATCTTTTACTTGCCTTGAATCTTCCAAGTAAAGAGGGCTTGAGTGTGCAGGCTGATATTAGTATATTATACCATATTGATAATACTAAGTTTAAGCAATTGCTTACGCAATATGGTACAAATTATGAACCAATCATTACAGCCATTTTTAGATCGGCTTCCTCTGATATATGTGCTCAATACTATGCAAAAGACATGCATTCAGGAAAACGTTCCGATATCGAAAATGCAATTTATAAGAAAATGCAAGAGAATCTTCAGGGTAGCGGTATGGTGGTAGAAAATGTTTTAATGAAAAGTATCTCTCTTCCAACTGGTTTAGCATCTTCTATTGAACAAAAACTTAGAGCAGAGCAAGATGCAATGCGAATGGAATTTGTACTACAACAAGAAAAACTTGAGGCGTCTAGAAAAATTATCGAAGCGACAGGAGCAAGGGATGCACAGTTGATTCAGGCACAAGGATTGACTTCTGAAATTTTAAAAATGAGAAGTATCGACGCTTTTGATCGATTAAGTAAATCGCCAAATGCCAAAATCATAATAACAGATGGCAAAATTCCATTCTTAGTAAAAGAATAAGACCCTATTTTCTTTCCTCCAAATATTAAAATCTGTAATTAAGGTGCACTCAATTTATTTTGTAAGCCTTGGTTGCAGATTTTTCTTTGTTAGTTGGTTTAAGATCAAAAAATTTAATAATTTAAATTAGGATCAACAGGTATTTTTAGTATTACTGTTTATGCCGAAAAACCTTTATTGGAAAATGCTTGTATACCAGGTGCTGGATCTTGTTAAACCTTGTTTTTATGAAAAAGAAAATATTAGTATTGTGTACAGGCAACTCCTGCCGTAGTCAAATTGCACATGGTTATTTGAACTTTTTTGGTGGTGACTTAGTGGAAGTATTTAGTGCTGGCGTAGAAACGCATGGTGTTCATCCAAGGGCAATTAAGACAATGTTAGAATTTTGTAGAGAGTTTATCCAAGCACATATATAATTACTGCTCTTTTTTAAACATCCCTGCCACTAAAAAACCCATCAAAGCACCATAGAGTGTGCCAACACTAGCAATATGCTTAAAGGGGGAGATTCAATGGAGGCAGCCTGGCGTTCAACAAGCCAATACGTTACTGGAGTTATTAAAAAATTAGATTTCATAGACAAAGCGATGCTATTTTGGATTGCTTAAAGTAAATTGAGCCATAAGCAATTCGTCTATGAAAAAATACATATTGATACTTGGAGTTATTTTAACTTCTTTAAGTGCTTTTTCGCAAAGTTTTCAAGCAGATCTTATCATTAGAAACATCAATATTGTTGATGTGGCCAATAATAAGATATTGCCTAATCAAACGGTGGTCATTTATAAAGACCTTATTAAGGCAACAGGAAATAGTGCAGCAATTCAAAAAAAATACAAAGCCAAATCTATTATTGACGGAACTGGAAAATTCATTATGCCTTCCTTGTGGGATATGCATGTGCATTTTGGAGGTGATACATTAATTGGAGAAAATAAATTATTACTGCCGCTTTATACCGCAATGGGAATTAGTCACGTACGTGATTGTGCAGGAGACATCAGTGATTCAGTGATTGCATGGAAAAAGGCTATTGCCGAAAGTAAATTAGAAGGCCCTACTATATTTACTTCTGGTCCAAAATTAGAAGGCATTAAATCTATCTGGCCTGGCGACTTAGAAATTGGAAACGAGCAGGAATTAAATATTGCTTTAGATTCACTCCAGAAATTAAAAGTGGATTTTGTAAAAATCACCGACAATACCTTAGAACCAAATTTATTTTTGAAGAGCATTGTAGCTGCAAGAAAAAGAGGCTGGAAGGTAACTGGACATATCCCCGCAACTATGACAGTGGCTAAATATGCCAATGCGGGGCTATCTGCTATTGAGCATATTGGTTATTTGCAAAGAGCGGCTTCTGATAAAGAAGATAGTATCACTCAACTAAGGGCTTCTGGTAAAATCACTAATAAAGAAGCTGCTGTTTTATACTTGAATACATACAACAAAGAAGTAGCAATTGGAAAATTTAAAGAATTAGCTGCTAATGGAACCGCAGTTGTGCCAACCATTAATGGGAGTTATAAGACGACTTATTTGGATCAATATGATTTCTCAAAAGATGATTATTTAAAATATCTTGGCCCTGCATTCAAAAGAACCTATGACTGGAGAATACAAAGAGCTGCCAACGACAATGCAGAGGCAATCCAATTTAGACATGCCAATTTTGAAGCTGCAGCTAATTTATTGCCTGTGTTATATAAATCCGGAGTCACTATTTTAGCAGGTACGGATGCTGGTTTTTTAAACTCCTATAATTACCCTGGATTGGGCATGCATGAGGAATTGGCCATCATGGTAAAATATGGCTTGACGCCACAAGAAGCGCTTAGCTGTTCTGTGATCAATGGGCCAGCATTCTTTGGCTTACAAAATGAATATGGTGCTGTAGCTGAAAACAAAAAAGCAGATTTGCTTATTTTAAATGCGAATCCTTTAGATCGTATTCAGCATACACAACAAATATTCGGCTTTTTAAGAAATGGTCAGTATCTAAATAAGGTATACTTAGACAACTTATTAAGTCAAGTGCAAAATCAAGTTGGTAAATTGAAGTAATCATTACATGGAAAAATCCTAGATATTGAACCAAATAGTGCATCATAATTAATATTTTGACTAACTTATCTAAAAATTTTAGTCAACATATAGTCCTGTGAAAACAATTTATTATTTTTTAATAATGCTTTTGCTTTTTAATAAAGCATTTGCTCAGGATAAGCCTTTACAAACTTTACGCGGCTCAACCATTGATAAATCTATCAAAACTGCGCTTCATGGGGCAACAATCGAACTTATTGGTGATCTCAATAAAAAAACAATCTCCAATAAGGAGGGTGCTTTTAAGTTTGATTTTATCCCAGTTGGTAGATACAGCGTCAGGATTTTATATATAGGCTATAAGACTATCACCATTCCTAATATAGCGATTGAATCAGGAAAAGAAACTTATTTGTCAATCGAGATGGAAGAAGATATCAATAATAATAAGGAGGTTATTGTACAGAGTGGTCAAAATAAAACAAGACCATTGAATGATGCTGCATTAGTGAGCGGTAGAATGTTTAGTGTAGAAGAAACAAGAAGGTTTGCGGCTGGATTAAATGATCCTTCAAGAATTGCCACTTCCTTTCCTGGTGTATCAAGCACCGGAGATCAAAATTCCCTAAGTATACGGGGCAATGCACCCAATGGATTGTTATGGAGAATGGAAGGCGTTGAAATTTCTAATCCCAATCACTTTGCAAGAGTAGGGACTTCGGGAGGAGGGATTTCTATTTTAAGTGCTCAATTATTATCCAATTCAGATTTTTTGACTGGCGCATTTCCTGCTGAATTTGGGAATGCCCTTTCTGGCGTATTTGATATTTATTTACGTAAAGGCAATAACAATAAAAGGGAGTTTAGTTTTTCTGCTAGTACGATTGGTGTTGACCTAACCACAGAAGGTTATTTCAAAAAGGGAAGTAAGAGTTCTTACTTAATTAATTACCGATACGGATTTTTGACTTTAATGGAACAGCTCGGTTTTAAAATAAGCGATGCTAGCACAAGGTTTCAAGACCTTTCTTATCATATCAATCTTCCTACAAAAAGTATTGGCACTTTCTCGATTTTCGGCTTTGGTGGTTTAAGTCGTCAAAATAGAATTGCACTCAATGATTCTTTAAATTTCTTACAAAATGTATCTACAAGATCCGGTTCCCTGGATCTAAGCAATACAGGATCGACCGGACTGATCCATAATTTAAATATTGGCAATAAAACAACGCTTAAAACAATTTATAGTTTCAACGGTACAAACTATAGAGAGGAGGATAATTACTATAATAAAATCAATGGCCCATTAATAGTGACTAGAAATAATCAATTTCAGGAGGCAAACGCTATTTTATCAATTGTTGCAACGCATAAAATAAATAAAAAAAATCTAATCAAAGTTGGGTTCAATACAAATGGGAGAAACTTTTTTTTGAATCAAAGAGAAGCAGTAAGCAATGTACTAAAAGACAAAGTGAAGGAAGAAGGCGATACTAGATTGAGTCAATATTTTTTACAATGGAAATTGGATCCGTCCAATAAAATTAGATTCCTAATGGGATTGCATGGTCAATATTTTGCACTCAACCGAAGTAGTGCAATAGAACCAAGAATGGGTATTCGTATTCAAACAGGAAGCGCACAATTTTTTTCTGCAGGCTTCGGATTACATTCACAAACACAACCATTGGGCAATTATTTTGCCAGAATAAGAGTGGGGCTGGATTCCATTCAACCCAATAGAAATATAGATTTTAGCAAAGCGCAGCATTATGTAGTTGGCTATAATATTCAATTTAAACAAAATTGGAATTTTAAATTGGAAGCTTATTATCAATCATTGTATGCTATTCCAGTTTCAGCATCAACTAAAACTAGTTTTAGTTTAATCAATCAAGAGGACAACTATGTCATTGCTGCATTAAGTAATAAAGGCAGGGGTAAAAATTATGGAGTTGAAATGACACTCGAGCGATTTTGGAATGATCAATTTTATTTTTTAAGTACCTTAAGCTTATATCAATCTAAATACCAGGCCTCCGATTTGATTTGGAGAAATACCAGATTCAATTCAAATAGTATTTTATCTGTGACAATGGGGAAAGAATGGAACCTGCATACAAAAAAAACATCCACAATCGCATTGGATTTAAAAGTTACAAATCATGGAGGTGTTCGCGTAACACCTATCAATCTTCAGCAATCAATTTTAAGAAAAACGACGGTGCTTGATAATACGCGTATTTATGAAGAAAGGCTACCCGATATTTTTAGAATTGACTTACAAACCCAATGGAAAACACAGTACAAAAATAGGACAGGTAGTTTAATTGCAGGCGTGCAAAACCTTACCAATAGAAAAAACCCTGTTAGGCAATACTATGATGCAGGCATTGGTGGCATCAAATACAATTACCTACTTGCTTTAATTCCCGTAGTGGGCTATAAGGTTGATTTTTAAGCCATAATATCTATATAATAAGGGGCTTATTATTTGAAATTTATTGTAAATTACAGGACACTCATAATACCATGCTATGAAAAATTTAACGCGTTTTACGCTACTATTAATAGCTTCTTTTGCTATACATTACTGTCAAGCTCAAACAAAATATTATATCACTGCACCTCGTTTATTTGACGGCGAAGTCATGCATAAAGATTGGGCATTAATCATTGAAAATAATAAAATCAAAACTGTTGGACCAATTCAACAGCTAAGTATGCCTGAAGGTGCTGTAAAAGTTAATTATCCTAATGCAACCATTATGCCTGGACTAATTGAAGGGCATTCCCATCTAATGTTGTACCCTTATAATATTACCGATTGGGATACACAGGTTTTGAAAGAGGCAGATGCTTACAGAACAGTTCGCGCAACCGTACATGCTAAAAATACTTTATTGGCTGGCTTTACAACTGCAAGAGATTTAGGGACAGAAGGTGCTGGATATGCTGATGTGGCACTAAAAAGAGCGATTAATGAAGGGGTTGTTGTTGGACCAAGGTTGATGGTTGCAGGAAGGGCGATTGTTTCAACTGGATCTTATGGTCCTAAAGGGTATGATACTGATCAAGAAATTATGTTAGGGGCAGAACCTGCGGATGGTAACAATTTAATTAAGGTTGTAAGAGATCAGATTGGTAAAGGAGCTGATTTTATCAAAATATATGCTGATTATCGATGGGGAATCAATGGTGAAGATCGTCCTTCATTTACATTGGACGAATTGAAACTCATCAATGAAGTGACAAGAAGCAGTGGTAGAGTAATGGTTTGTCATGCAAAATCAAAAGAAGCAATACGTCGTGCGGTAATGGCAGGTGCAGAAACAATTGAACACGGCGATTTTATTGATGTTGAATTAGGGCAACTTATGAAAGCACACAATGTGACTTATATGCCTACGATCGCAGCTGTGGATGTGATCTCGCAATATCGTGGCTGGAAAAAAGGAATTACTGACCCGCCAAACAATGTATTAAATAAAAGAAAAAGTTTTAAGGAGGCAATTGCATCTGGCGTCTCCATTGGACTGGGTGGAGATGTTGGGGTCTTTCCTCATGGTGAAAATGCGTTAGAAATGGAGTTGATGGTAGAGTATGGCTTACCTATAATGGATGCATTAAAGGCAGCGACTAGTGTAAATGCAAGGGCATTTCATTTGGAGGATAGTTTAGGTAATTTAAAGCCTGGTTTTATTGCAGATGTCATCGTAGTGGAGGGTGACCCAAGTAAAAATATATCAGACATAAGAAAAGTCAAGTTTGTCATGAAAGATGGGTTGGTGTATCTATCTAAATAATTTTGTTTTTAGTAATTCTAGATGATGTAAAGTGTGGAAGGAAGTAAAGCTAGCAAGCTCACTTAAGGTTACTTTGCCTAAGATCGGATGTGGTAATCTATATCGATCTAATTCAGTAGCTGTATGCTTATTCAACTTATCAATGAATAATTGATTCAATGTTGTATGCTTTTGAATTAAATGATTTTTTGATTCGAATAAAACAGGTTTTGGAATGTAGATAGAAGGAGATTTTGCGCCGCCTTCTAAAGCATTTTTATACAAGGTTTGAAGAAGCTGAAAGGACCTTGTTTCATTTTTATTGACACCATACATTAGGTGCAATAAAGGTTTAGGTAAAGTAAATCCTATATTGACTATTTTGAGTACTTTGATTAAATGTACTAAATCTTGTCCCGCAGACCATTTGTTGTTATAATTGGTTTCAAATGCTGCTTGATCTAGATTAGAGATTAACTCATTGAATTGATTTACGCCATCATTTAATGATGCAATAATGGTTGTTTTGTCACTCATTGCTTTTTTCAATTAGGCTATAAAAATAATGATTTCATGGAACTAAATAATGCTGTAACTTAGTAGCATTAAATAGCATTAGATGCAAAAAGTACTATCCGCCTTTGTGTTACCTCTTTTTTTAGTCACTGTATACGCATTTTCCAATTCTGAGATTGCTAAAGAAGCTCCAAAAAAATCTACTATATCCTCTTCTGTAGAGGAGAAGAAAGCGGCATTAAAAAAATGGGAGGCTACTCCTGAAGGTATGAATTTTAAAAAATGGGAAGCATCCCCAGCAGGAAAAAAAGTATACGCAGCTGAAGCAAAAATTAAAAAGTCAATTAGGGAATACACCAATATGGAGGCTGTTATTACTTCGCTTTCGCTTCCTCCTGGTTCGAGATTAGGCTTTGGGGTGATGGTAAAAATGAAAGGGGAAGATTATATCCTTTCATTTGGCCCAGCATTAAAAAATGAATTTGAGCAATTGCATCAGCTTAAAGTGAATGATAAAATAATGATCAAAAGTCGTGGTGTATCTCATGCGCCTAAGTATGCCTATCCTATTATTGGAGGGGACTATATCGAAAAAAATGGCAAATTAATTTTTAAACGAACACCTGCAAAAGGGGGTTGCTAATAGTTTAATCAACCTTTTTAAATTTAGAAATATGAAAGCACTACAATCGCTTCGCTCTAGTTTTACAAAAACTGTAACTAAGTTTTTTTTCCTTATTTGTTTTTTTACAGCGAATAATGTAGCTGCACAAACAGTTATCGAAAAAATAGTAGAGGAAGAAACTAAGCATTCCCAATTGCAAATATTAGCACATGAGTTACTGGATGGCATTGGGCCTAGACTTGTGGGTACGCCTCAAATGAAAAAGGCCAATGAATGGGCAGTCGAAAAATATACTAGCTGGGGCATAAGTGCACGCAACGAACAATGGGGCGAGTGGAAAGGCTGGGAGCGTGGTATCACACATATTGATATGCTTTCTCCAAGAGTAAAAAGTTTAGAAGGCACGCAATTATCTTGGAGTCCATCCACCAAAGGAAAAGCGGTGAAAGCAGAGATTGTGATTATACCTGATTTAGCTGATTCAATTGCATTTGTCAATTGGTTACCTACTGTAAAAGGGAAGTTTGTCATGATTTCTATGAATCAACCAACAGGCAGACCAGACGATAACTGGCAACAATTTGCTACCAAGGAGTCTTTTGATAAATTAAAGAAAGAGCGTACTGAACTAACGGATGCTTGGCGTAAACGCTTAAGTAAAACAGGACATTCATCAAGAATGCTGCCTATTGTTTTAGAAAAAGCGGGTGCTTTAGGTATCTTGACCAATAATTGGTCTAACGGTTTTGGCGTTGATAAAATATTTAATGCATACACTACAAAAATCCCAACGGTGGATATTGCATTGGAAGATTATGGTACTTTATATCGCTTAGTCGAGTCTGGAGACAATCCAATCATCAGCATTCAAACTGATTCTAAAGATTTAGGTACCGTGCCAAACTTTAATACCATTGCAGAAATTAAAGGAACCGAAAAACCGGATGAATATGTGATGCTTTCTGCGCATTTTGATTCTTGGGATGCAGGACAGGGTGCAACAGATAATGGTACTGGTACTTTGACGATGATGGAAGCAATGCGTATTTTAAAGTTAGTATATCCAAATCCTAAGCGTACTATTTTAGTAGGACATTGGGGTAGTGAGGAGCAAGGCTTGAATGGTTCAAGGGCATTTGTGGAAGATCATCCAGAAGTGGTTGGAAAATTACAAGCTTTGTTTAATCAGGACAACGGAACTGGTAGAATCGTTAATATTTCTGGGCAAGGTTTTAAATATGCGGGTGAATTTATTTCAAGATGGTTAGCTGCAGTACCAAACAATATGAAAGATTCAATTAAAACAACTTTCCCTGGCACACCAGGTGGAGGAGGAAGTGATTATGCTTCTTTTGTAGCAGTGGGTGCACCAGGTTTTTCATTAGGTGCATTAAATTGGTCATACTTTAATTATACTTGGCATACCAATAGAGATACTTATGATAAAATCATTTTTGATGATTTAAAAAACAACGCAATGCTTACTGCAATCTTGGTATACATGGCTTGCGAAGACAATGCCACTTTCCCGAGAGACAAAGTAGATTTAGGTACCAATAAGCTTACAGGACAACCTATTCAATGGCCAGTACAAGTAAAAGCAATGCGTAAAGGACCTATTGCTCCAACCAACTAGTTATTGCAATGTTGAAATACGCATTTATAGCAATACTATTTGTTGGCAGTTGGGGACCTTTAAATGCTCAAAATACAGACACTAAACTAGTGCTCTTAGGAACAGGCACACCCTTCGCTGATCCTAACAAATCTGGCCCTTCCTTGGCAATTGTTGTCAATAACACTTCCTATATAGTAGACTGTGGACCTGGGGTCGTGAGAAGGGCGGCGGAAGCAAGTAAACTTGGATTCCCTTCATTGGAGGCTTCCCAATTAAAAACTTTATTTATTACACATTTACATTCTGACCACACTATAGGTTTGGCCGATATCATTTTAACACCTGCTGTATTAGATCGTAATGCTCCAATCAGTATTTATGGTCCCGTTGGATCAAAAAAGATGACAACTGATTTAATGAGTGCTTATAAGGAAGACATAGCGATAAGAATTAATGGTTTGGAAAAAGGAGATGCCATTGCATATCAAGTATATACCAACGAAATCAAGGAAGGACAAATATATAAGGATAGTAATTTAACAGTGACTGCTTTTAATGTGCAACATGGCCAATGGGATAATGCATTCGGATTTGTGTTTCAAACAAAGGATAAAAAAATTGTTGTCTCTGGTGATTGCACTTACAGCGAAAACTTAATTAAATATGCAAAAGATTGTGATATTTTAGTGCACGAAGTGTATTCCGACGCAGGTTTAAAAAAACGAACACAACGATGGCAGGATTATCATTCTACATTTCATACTTCAACTTATCAATTGGCGGATATTGCCAATAAAGTAAAGCCAAAACTACTCATTCTGAATCATCAATTGACTTTTGGCAGCAGCTTGCAAAGCTTATTGGATGAGCTGAAGTCAAAGTATGCTGGACCCGTTGTAAATGGGGCCGATTTAGATGTATTTTAGTACAGTTTTTTTCCAATAAAATCCTTAATTTGAGCAGAAACAGCGTTAATTTTTAAACAATCAATTATGTCTATTTTATCAAATTACAGTGATGGTTTTTTTAATGTGAGTGCAGCACATGGGTTTCTTCCAGTAAAAGCGCCGATGGTAAAATTACCAAGTGTTTACGCGGATTTACAAGCAGTTTTGGACAATATGCCAGTTGTGTTAAATGAAAACGAGTTTGGCTATTTAAATACAGAGGATGGGATTGTTGCGCCTACTTTAGCAATTAAAAATCATTTGGATACGATCGAAAAAGAGGAAGATATTTTTGTATTACAGGCTTTATTTAGATCATATAGTTTTTTAGCATCCGCCTATTTATTAGAACCTTCTTTTCAACAATTTAGAAAAGATGGCAAATATGGCAAAGCTAGAAATTTTTTACCTGCAAATATTGCACAGCCTTTTTGTAAAGTAGCTGATAAATTAAATGTGTTTGCTTGGTTAGATTATCATTACGCATATTCATTAGGTAATTACCAAAAGTTAGACGAAGCTGGAGACTTAAATTGGGAAAATATTACCATGTGTAATCGTTTTTCAGGACAACCAGACGAGGTTGGTTTTATCATGTTGCATGTAGACATCAACAGGTTCTCGGCCAATTTAGTGGGTACTGTGATGCAGACCATTCAGGCATTAGATGGAGGCGCTAAATCAGTTGGCAATTTGCTCGAAAAAAATTGGTCTACTATGAAGCAAATGAATGAGCGAAGAAAAGAAATGTGGAAGGCTTCAAGATGGCAACGATACAATGACTTTAGAATCTTTATAATGGGTGTTAAAGGCAATACCGAATTATTTGGCGATGGTGTGGTGTATGAAAATGTATGGGATGAACCTAAAGCATTTAGAGGACAAACTGGGGCACAGGATGATATTATTCCAATGCAAGATATTTTTTCTGGAGTGATCTTTTATTATCCAGAAAATGAACTCACAAAATATTTACTTGATCTTAGGTTATATCGTCCAACCTGTGTACAAGACTTTTTCAAAGACCTTGAAAATTCAATGAAGACTTTACATCCAAAAGGCTTAATGGGTAAATTGGTTGAAAATAAAGATGTCACTGGACTTTGTTATTTATTAGGCATTTTAGAAGAAATTTACCATTTCAGAAATGGACATTGGCAGTTTGTTCAAAAATATATTATGGCCAACACTAAATATGCAATGGCTACAGGCGGCACTCCAATTACATCATGGATTCCAAATCAAATTTTATCTGTGATTCGTCAGATGGAAGATGTAGTTACTGCCATCAATCAAATTGGCAAATCTGAGCAAGAAGAGGCCAATGCTATTTTCGAGCATAATGTTAAATTATTACCTACCAAAAAAGGTTTGATCAATGGACAGCTAGAATTAATTCATAAGAATGACTTTTCTGCTGAAGCTGTATTTGCTTTGAACCAAAAGTTTGGCTATGATGATACTAAGTAGTTTTAATACTAACTTACAATTGATCTTAATTGATTACAAAGTTTATTAAATAGTTAAAGTCTATCAATATGAAAAAAACACTAGTTGCATTTTTGCTTCTTTTGACGCTTACAACTTTCGCGCAAAAGAAAAAACCAAGTACTCCAACTGCTGAAACCGCAAAGCTCAGTCCAGATTCAGTTTTTAAGAGTCTGCAATGGAGAAATATTGGCCCAACAAGAGGTGGAAGGGCAAATGCCATTAGTGGTGTAGTAAATAATTCAAAAAGATTTTATGCAGGATATACTGGCGGTGGTGTTTGGGAAACCATCGATGGTGGACTTAAATGGAAAAACATTTCAGATGGCTTTTTTAATGTTGGTTCTATTGGTGATATTGCTGTTTCAGAATCTGATCCCAATGTTATTTATGTTGGTTCAGGTGAGCATGCAGTAAGGGGTGTCATGACAAGTTATGGTGATGGGGTCTATAAATCTACCAACGGTGGTGCAACTTGGAAAAATATTGGACTGGAAAAAACAAGACATATAGCAGATATCGCAGTACATCCTACTAATTCAGATATTGTTTATGTAGCTGCTCAAGGGACAGTACATGGTCCTAATAATGAAAGAGGAGTCTATAAATCAGTAGATGGTGGAGCCAATTGGAAGCGCGTATTGTATATTAATGATAGTACAGGAATTGCTTCCTTATCTATGGATATGACGAATCCGCGCATTTTATATGCTGCTTCATGGGAACATCGTAGATTTCCTTGGACGGTATCAAGTGGCGGGAAAGGTTCTGCAATTTGGAAATCTACAGATGAAGGGGTCACTTGGACTAAATTAACAGAAGGGTTGCCTACTTTAATGGGTAAGATTGGATTAAGTGTATCAAGGGTGAATCCCAATCGTGTTTTTGCAATTGTTGAAACAGAAAAAAAGAAATCAGGATTATACCGTTCAGATGATGCAGGTAAAACATGGGCATTGCTATCTAATAATCAAGATATATCCTCAAGATCTTGGTATTATATGAAAGTATATGCAGACACAAAAAATGAAAATTTAGTGTATGTTTTAAATGCACCAATGATGCGTTCAATTGATGGTGGTAAAACATTTACAAATGTGAAAGTAGGCCACGGAGACACCCACGACTTATGGATTAATCCAAATAATAATAATGAAATTGGTTTAGCAGATGATGGTGGTGGAGAAATTAGTTATGATCAAACCAATTCATGGTCTTCTATAATGAATCAAAGTACGGCACAATTTTATAGAGTCAATACAGATAATTCATTTCCTTATAAAGTATATGGTGGTCAACAGGATAATACTTCTGTTATTATTGCTAGTAGGAATAATACAGGAGCAATAACAGTCCGTGATTGGATTGCAGGTGCAGGTTGTGAATCTGCTTTTTTAGCATTTGATCCAAATAATCCTGATATCGTATATGGTGGATGTTATCAAGGGTATATCGAAATGCTAAATACCAAAACAAATGAGGTTAAAGATGTGCAAGCATATCCTAGTTTAAATTTAGCTGTTCAGCCAAAAGACATGAAATACAGGTTCAATTGGAATGCACCAATTGTGACTTCTATGCACAATCCAAAAGTGATGTATCATGCTGCCAATGTATTGTTGAAAACAGTGAATGGTGGATTAAGTTGGGATGCAATTAGTCCAGACTTAACAAGAAATGACAAATCTAAGCAAGGTCCTGGCGGCGTTCCATTTACCAATGAAGGCGCTGGAGGTGAAAATTATAATACCATTTTTTATGTAAAAGAATCACCACTGGATCCTAATACTATTTATACAGGTAGTGATTGCGGTTTGGTCAATGTAACTACAGACGGAGGAAAAACATGGACGAACATCACTCCTAAAGATTTAGAAGAGTGTCAAATTAATAGTATCGAAGCCTCTTCATTTGATAAAGGAGTTGTTTATATAAGTGCTACAAGGTATAAGCTAAACGATTATGCATCTTATACTTATAAAACCACAGATAATGGGGTGACATGGACAAAAATAAATAATGGGGTTAAAGATGCTGATTTTATTAAAGTAATCAGAGAAGACAAAAAGTTTAAAAATATTCTATACGCTGGAAGTGAGAGAGGCTTTTATATTTCGAATGATGCTGGAAATTCTTGGTCTAATTTTCAATTAAATTTACCGATAGTTCCAGTGACTGATCTTATAATTAGAGACAATGATTTGGTTGCAGCGACCGCAGGTAGAGCATTTTGGATTTTAGATGATCTTAGTGCAGTACAACAAAATGTACAATTCAATCATTATGCTTCTGTTCAACTAATCACGCCTAAGCCAGCTTACAAGTATGGCGCAGGAAATGGTTTGCCAGAGAAAAATGGAGAAGGACAAAATGCACCAGATGGCGTTATCCTTGATTATTATTTACCAGAAACACTTAATGAAAAAGATACAGTTACATTAGAAATAACGGATGCGACAGGTAAGTTGATTAGATCATATAGTAATGTAAAGGACGAAAACTATAAAAAATATCCAGGTGGTCCTGCTCCTGAGACTTTACTTAACAATCAAAAAGGGCATAATCGTTTTTTATGGAATTTTAGAACAAATTCAGAAAGTCCAGACGTAAATGGAGTTTATGTATTAGGAAGTTATGCAGGATACGCTGTTGCGCCAGGAATGTACCAGGCTAAACTAACCCTACATCCATTTAACAACAGTTCCGCTAAGCAATCAAATAGTACAACACTAACGGTACTGCCAAATCCATTTATAAAAGCATCTCAAGAAAATTGGGACTTACAACAAAGTACACTTGCTACAATCAGTTCTAATATTAAAGAGGTGCATACTTCAGTCAATAATTTAAGAAAAATAAAAAAACAATTACAATATTATGCCGAAACTTTAGCAACTCTTACTGAAGCAAAATCAATTAAAGATGAAGCAAATAGTATTATTGGTAAAATAGATGCTTGGGAATCAAATATTGTAGAAAGTAGAACACAAAATGGACAAGACGTAATCAATTGGCCAAGTAAATTAAATGTAGAATTCTTTTACCTTAAAGGCTTAATTGATATTAGTGATCCTGTTATGACCAATGGTGTTAAAGTCAAACTCGCTGATTTACAAAATACTTGGGCGAATGAAAAATTAAAATTAGATGCCATTTATGACGCTGTAAAAAACTTTAACAACCAATTTAAAAATGCAAATATCCCTGCTTTGCAATTAAAATAAACTCACCATGCGACTATTCATGTTCTTATTCATGCTTTTGATTTCATTGTATGCCGAAGCACAAAAATCAATTCTACTTAAATGTGGTAAATTGTTAGATACTAAAACAGGTATTGTATTAGAAAAACAATTTGTTTTATTAAATGGAAATAGAGTTGTCTCAGTGGGTCCAACTGCATTTAAAGCAGATACTACGATCGATCTTTCTGATTATTTTGTCATGCCTGGCATGATTGATTGTCATACGCATGTGTTACTTCAGGGGGATATTACACAAGAAGATTATGATGTACAAGTACTTAAAGAGTCAATTCCATATAGAACAATAAGAGGGGTAAAATCTGCTGAGAGAGCACTTATGAATGGATTTACAACGATTCGCGATTTAGGTACAGAAGGAGCAGGCTATGCAGATGTGGATATAAAAAAAGCGATTAATGCTGGTGTCATTCCTGGTCCAAGAATGTTTGTTGCCACCTTAGCAATTAACACAACAGGTCATTATCCAATTAAATCTTCAGAATATGCATGGGAATTAAAAATGCCAAAAGGAGTTCAAGAAATTACAGGAGCTGACGAAGCAAGAAAAGCAGTAAGAGAGCAACTAGAACACGGTGCAGATTGGATCAAAATATACTCAGATAGAGGGTACATTAAACAACCAGACGGAAACTACAGGGCATTATCAAATTTCACACTAGAAGAAATGAATGCTATTGGTCATGAAACATTAGGTAGTAGAAAAAATTTCGCAGCACACGCTATGACGAGAGACGGTATAATTGCTGCAGTAAATGCGGGTGCAAAATCAATTGAACATGGTTTAGGTATGGATGAGGAGAGTATGCAATTAATGGCTGCTAAAGGTGTTTTTTGGTGCCCAACATTATTTGTAAATGAATTTGTTGCAGAAGGCAGGGCTAAATTAGGCAGCCCAATCAATCTTATGTTTTCTAAGTCTATTCCCGAAACGTTTAAAAAAGCGGTCAAGTTAGGCGTGAAAATTGCATACGGGACAGATATTGGCGGGTATGATTGGAGTCTTCCCCAAGCTAAAGAATTTTCCTATTTTGTATCATGGGGTTTAACACCAATTCAGGCCATCCAAACAGCCACTGTTCATGCAGCGGAACTATTAGGACAGGTTGATCAAATAGGTGAAATTAAAGCAGGTACATTGGCAGATATCATTGCTTTAAAACAAGACCCTACTAAAAATATTGAAAGCTTACAAAACATCGATTGGATAATGAAAGATGGTAAAGTGTATAAGCAACATAAATAAGGGCATTTAAACGATTTTTTGGGCGGTTTAAAATCCTACCCTTTGACTTAAATTGATTAATTTAAAGTATCAAAAATGATACGAATGAAAAATCAATTGAGCAAACTGATATTTTTATATTTTAATTACATAAGCAGCTTTATTTTATTTTTTTGTGTTTCCTTAAACGCACAATCAAATCAAATTGACCCAATTCAAAAATCAAGTCTGAATTTAAAAGGTTTATTAAGCAAAGTAGAAGTGCTTAGCGACCAATGGGGTATCAATCATATCTATGCACAAAATGAACATGACTTATTTTTTGCTCAAGGATATTGTGCAGTAAAAGATAGGCTTTTTCAGTTTGAGGTTTGGAGAAGACAAGCCACAGGCACGACAGCTGAAATTTTAGGAATAGGGGAATTAAAAAGAGACATTGGCACTCGACTATTTCAATATAGAGGTGATCTAAAAAAAGATTTAAATATCTACCATCCAAGAGGGGAGGCAATTATCAATGCATATGTGGATGGCGTAAATGCTTATATAAATGAGGTGAATCAATCCCCCAATTCATTACCTATTGAATTTAAAATATTAAACATAACTCCTAAAGTATGGACACCCGAAGTTGTTATCTCAAGACATCAGGGTTTATTAGGAAACATCACGCAGGAATTAAATTTAGCACGTGCAGTCGCCAAGGTGGGTGAAAAAAAGGTAAAAGAGATTGTTTGGTTTCATCCTAAAGAGCCAAATCTAAAAATGGATTCTTCAATTAATCCGGCTTTATTAGATCAAGACATTTTAGCATTGTACAATGCATTCAGAAAGGAATTAATTTTTAAAAATAGTGGGGAAGGTAGTCAAGAAGAAGACCTTGCGATGCAGCTTTCAAATATGCCCGAAAAAGATTTATTTCTCCAAAGTCAGGAAATGGAGGGGAGTAATAATTGGATCATTGCTGGAAGTAAAACTGCAAGTGGTTATCCAATGTTAGCCAACGATCCACACAGAAAAATTGCTTTGCCGTCTTTGAGGTATATGGTTCATTTAGTGGCACCGGGTTGGAATGTTATCGGAGCAGGTGAACCTGTTATACCAGGGGTTTCAATTGGGCATAATGAGTTTGGTGCATGGGGCTTGACTATTTTTGAAACGGATGGAGAAGATTTGTATGTGTATGATTTAAATAAAGCCAATTTAAATCAGTATTGGCATAAAGGTAAATGGGTTGATATGCGCAGTATACAGGACTCAATTAAAGTTAAAAATAGTCCTACAGTGGCCGTTGAGCTCAAGTATTCATTACATGGTCCAATTACATGGATTGATTCTGTTCATTTTAAAGCGTATGCGGTCAAAGCAGCATGGATGGAGCCAGGTGGCGCGCCATATCTTGCATCATTAAGGATAGACCAGGCAACAGATTGGGAAAGCTTTAGAGAAGCTTGTTCATTCAGCCATTTGCCTGGAGAGAATATGATCTGGGCAGATAAAAAAGGAAATATTGGTTGGCAAGCAGTTGGTATCGTACCAATAAGAAAAAACTTTAGTGGTTATGTGCCTATACCAGGCGATGGTCGATATGAATGGAATGGCTACTTGCCAATTAAAGAACGACCAAGTGCATTGAATCCTAAAGCAGGTTTTTTTGCAACTGCAAATCAAAATGTAACACCAGAAAATTATACAAGATGGGATGCAATTGGATATACATGGTCTGATTCCTATAGAGGAGACAGAATAAATAACGTACTTAGTGCAAATGATAAAATTGATTTAGCAAAAATGGCTGCTTTGCAAACGGATTACTTTTCGATACTTGCAAGTAAGTTGGTCCCGTTTTTGAAAGGGATTACATTTGAAGATAGTGTGTTATTGAATGCTAAAAACCGATTGATTCATTGGAATTTTGTTTTAGATAAAAATAGTGTTGCTGCAGGTATTTATGTTGCATGGGAAAAAGAGATTGCTTCTTTATTTACTATTCAATTTATTCCTGCTTCTGTCAAAAATTATATTTCATTTCAAGTAACAAGTATTGTTCAAAGAATAGAGCATCCAGCAGCTTATTTTGGGGAGGATGCAGTTGGGAAAAGAGATCAATTATTGAATTATGCATTCCAAAAAGCAGTAAATGCTTTAAGTAAAAAGTTAGGCTCCAATATGGAGGATTGGGTTTATGGGCAATCAAAATATAAGCATGTTAAATTAACACATCCATTGAACGCATTTCTTAGCAGTGAACAGAAAAAACAAATGAATACAGTGCTCATGCCAAGAGGTGGGAATGGCCAAACACCAGGTTCCACAGGTAGTGCAGATAATCAAGGATCTGGTGCAAGTTTTAGGCTATTGATAGATACAAAAGACTGGGATAATACGTTAATGATTAATAGTCCTGGACAATCTGGTAATCCTTCAAGTCCTTTTTATAAAAATTTATTTGAAACATGGGCTAATGATCAATTTTTCCCGGCATATTACTCAAAGGATAGAATTAGGACAGTGACAAAGGAGCAATTGACCTTACAGCCTCTATAATTGGAATGGAATAAGTCAATCTATTCCTATATTTGTATTTGTAAAAATCACAGATATGCTAGATGCAATTATTCCTTTAATTTCCTTAATTTCTTTAGAAGTCATTTTAGGAATAGACAATGTCATTTTCATTTCTATTTTATCCGATAAACTACCGGATAGTCAAAGAAATAAATTACGATATTGGGGTCTTGGATTAGCTATGGTGATGCGCCTTATTTTATTAACCTTGATTTCTTGGATTTTAAAATTAGACCAAGAACTATTTGTCTTATTTGATATTCATTTTTCTGGCAAAGGATTGATCTTAATTGCAGGTGGCCTTTTTTTAATTTATAAAAGCACTGTCGAAATTTACCATAAAACAGAATTAGCAAACAATAGTGATCAACCGGTAGTTCCAAAAACCAGCAGCTTTAAACAACTTTTATTAGAGATCATTTTATTAGACTTAGTTTTTTCAATTGATTCTATCATCACTGCCATAGGTATGGCACAGGAGCTTTGGGTCATGTATACATCCGTTATTGTAGCTGTAGTGATTATGATTTTTGCATCACAGCCAATTAGTTTTTTTATAAAAAAGCATCCTTCCTTTAAAATATTGGCATTAAGCTTTTTGATGATGATTGGATTATCATTGATTGCAGAAGGCTTTCATCTGTCCATACCAAAAGGGTATATTTATTTCTCGATGGCATTTGCGTTTATTGTAGATATAATACAAATGAAGACGGTAAAATAACTTTATGTCATCACCTGTATTTTTAATCACGCCACCATTTACTCAATTAAATACGCCCTATCCAGCAACGGCTTATATCAAAGGGTTTTTAAACACTAAAGGTATTCCAAGTGTACAAGCAGATCTTGGGATCGAAGTCACATTAGCGCTTTTTAACAAAGCAGGTTTAACCAAATTATTTCAAGCCATTCGATCTAAAGAATGGGAGCTCAATCCAAACTGTCAACGAATACTAGCGCTAGAAAATAACTATATCAATACGATCGATCAGGTTATTTTATTCTTACAGGGTAAGCTAGATACCATTGCACATTTAATTTGTTCTCGAACATTTTTGCCAGAAGGGGATGCCTTTGATCAAATGGACGATTTAGATTGGGCATTTGGAGCAATGGGTAAGCAAGATAAGGCGAAGCATATCGCCACCATGTATTTAGAGGATTTGGGTAATTTGATCAAGGAGACAATCGATCCTTATTTTGGATTCAGTCGTTATGCCGAAAGTCTTGGTCGCTCTGCAAATTCATTTGATGAATTGTACGCTGCACTTAATACGCCTCCAACATTTTTAGATACTATTTTATTAGACATTTTTGAAAAGCATATTCAAAATATTCAACCTAAATTAGTTTGTATATCTGTGCCTTTCCCCGGTAATTTATATACCTCTCTAAGATGTGGTCAGTGGTTGAAGCAGCATCATCCAACTATTAAAGTAGCCATGGGTGGTGGTTTTGCAAATACAGAGCTTCGTTCTTTGTCTGATCCAAGGGTTTTTGAATTTTATGATTTTATTACGTTGGATGACGGAGAAGCACCTATCGAAATATTAATTGACCATATTGAAGGTAAAAAAGAAGTGCACGACTTAAAGCGATGCTTCACATTATTGAATGGGGTGGTTACTTATATCAATGAATCAATTTATCCAGACTATAAGCAACATCAATTAGGCACACCAGACTATGAAGGTTTGTTATTGGATCAATATATTTCTGTGATTGAATTAGTGAATCCTATGCACAGTTTATGGAGCGATGGAAGATGGAATAAATTAACCATG
>JACCDY010929566.1_pt1 | contig 20870 bp, 19 predicted proteins | sample 7446391 | NCBI WGS metagenome assembly JACCDY01 (sample SAMN15323451, study PRJNA562643) | freshwater metagenome | isolation source: river surface water | place: USA:Blue River Watershed | collected 2017-08-18 | reverse complement strand
ATGTAACCACTGTCAGCCGTGGTGGAACAGATATTACTAGCGATTCATACTTATATATAACCGCGACTGTTTCAGGTACAGCTTTAGTTCCGATTGATAAACCTATCAAAATGTCAAAAAAATAAACTGTTAAATAAATCATACCTAAATTTGAGTCCCCTATTTGTCACTCTAAAAACTATAAGTAAGATGGCAGACATTAATGAGAATAGAGAAGAGGTTATTGGTGATTATAATTCAGCAATTGTTCGAAATAGAAATAGATTTAAGAATGGTCATCCAAAAGCTACTAAGGAGTATATTTGGGACAATCAAAAAGAGGATGCACAATTTATAGTTAATAAATTCTATACTAGTGATATCCGAGTTATCAGTGTTCAAAAGAAAACGAAAGTTGGTGCAGACGGTTTAATGATTGAAATTATTAAACTAATGACCACTCATAGTGATGATAATTTTGTAGTAAATTACAATAATGTAAGAATTATTACTGGTATGAGTAATACGGACTGGGAAAAAGACATGATTGATAAGGCGCCAGAATGTTTTAGAGATAAAATATATCATCACGGAAAACTACAACGCGCTGACCTCATGAACATCTCTAATGGTCTAATCATTATTGATGAAATTGATACTGGTGATAAAGTAGAACAAGTGTTGCATAAAACGTTGAAAGAAGCAGGCGTACTTAATGTTGAGCATATGAAAAGACATAATAATCATTTTGTATTGATTAGTGCTACTATGATTAAGGAGCTACACGACCTTTACAGATGGGGTAACTTACATGAATGTTATAAGATGACGATTCCACCATCTTATATTAGTCATAAAGATTTCTTGGACAGAGGTATCATACAGGAATTTTATTCTTTGAATATACCTGAGAAAGCTGATGAATGGGTTCAAGAAGACATTTTAGATAAATATAAAACTGATTATCGAGTTCATATTGTACGTGTTACAAATAGAAATGTACATATAGTTCAAAATGCATGTATTCGCAAAGATGTAGCATTTAGAAATCATACATCAGATGATAGACTTACAAAAGAGGAAGAGAATGAATTCTTTAAAGAGCCATTGACACAACATATTGTGATTGGTGTTAAAGGTTTCTTCCGCCGAGCCAACTTGATTCCCAATTCTTGGAAACTGCGTATTGGTGCAACACATGAATTACATACAAACATTGTTGATTACAATGTACAAATTCAAGGATTGACTGGTAGGATGACAGGATATTGGAAAGATGAAATTGATAAAGGACATGTAACAGGACCTCATCGTACATCTATTAAAGCAATTCAAGAATATGAACGAGCATATGAAGACCCACTTGGTAAACATTCATATCAAACTTCTGGTTTTAAGAAACGCGAGGGGAAAATTATCAGAAATGATGATGATAGAATGGTTGCACCAAAACACGTAGAGGGGCTTAAAGCAGTCGACCTACCAGTCTTTGTTGAGCCAGAGGACCCTAATGACCCGCGAACCATCCCTATAGTTATTAATGTTACTCCTGAAGAATATGCTACAATTTTACAGAACGGTAAACAATGGGATAAAGATTCAATCTTTGTAGTTATCGCAAAATATAATAGTGGTCTTGTTGATATTTTGAAGACCTTGAAAAAAATACAAATTACTCAAAGTGATAAAATTAATGATACGTATAAAAAACGTATTTTGGACTTTGTAAAAGCCAGTACAGAAAATAGGAAATATACTCTTGGAACTGGGGAAGTTATGTCTGATTCATATCAGATATTCCTTGATAAAGTCGAACATCGGATTGTTGTCAGTATTTATTATGGAAGTAAAAAACAATAATAATATATCGGATACGTCATATTATTATTAATTTATATCGCTCATCAGCTCACACCTCTAATAGTTTTTCTTGTGAGTTCTACGAACACCCCTTCTTCTTTTGGTTCTACGCTTACGTCTGGAGCCACCGAATTTACGCGCTTGAATCCAACCACAACGAGTACCATATCTGTGTACATCAGAATCCAGAATTGGTTCAAGTACAATATTACGAATATCAGGTATACAATATTCTTGAGTTGTTCCTGTTACAGCATCATTTCCTCTCCATGTAATTGTATTATCATTTAAATTAAACATAGTTGGATAAATCTCAGTATTGAATGGACGTATTGCACTTGCTAAAGTAGCTGGCAATGCCCACACAGGCTTAGCCCCCTTAATTGTATTTGCCTCCATCTCTCTCATTGCATTTGAATGGGTGACTATTGCATACTTATTACCTCCTATCATCAGAGGTTTAATAAATTCCATAAATCTTGGTTCATATTGTGTTTCTGTTAATCTATCGGATTGTTCCAAGATTGTATAATTAATAAGAATTGGGCTATTTATGGATTCAAAATATTTCTTTAATGGTTCTAGACCAATAGAATAATTTTCACCATCCAGCGTTTCTGGAGAGCGAGTGAAAAATCCTATACCAGTTGCAATAGGCGTTTTCTTTTCTGACAAATATGGTAATGGAATAATACTTGTAATTCGCTTTCCATCAGGAATTTCACGAATTCTAGACTTTAGCTCATAATTGTAAAAGATATCACTAAAGAACTTTTCAACTATAGCCTTTGGTGCAAATGCAATAATGGCAGTTTCTATAGCTCTACGTAAATATGATGTAAATACAGTATGATAACTAGCTGTGGGATTAGCAATATATCTATTACGTAATGCTAATGCCTGCCATACACCTGTATCAGATAAAACATGGTCTAGTCCTTCTGCTCTTTTTCTATCAAATACTTTCTCAAAGTTGGATATTTTACCAGTGAAGTTAAAAAACCCACGCTTAGGTTTAACTATATTCTTTGCTAAATTTCCGCATGAATACGCGTGACGAATTATATCAACATGTATGGGAGGTATAACAGGAGGCGGAGGACCAGGGACAGCAGGACCAGGACCAGGGGTAGGAAATCTTCTTCTAGCTGCTTCTGCTGCTGCTCCAGCAGCAGTACCAATTGCTCCTGCAGCTGTACCCAATGCACCTCTAACAGTCCCTGCTGCACCAGTTAATGCATTTCCCATTCTCCCTAGTAGACCGCGACCACGAGGAGGTTCAGGAGCACGAGGAGGTTCAGGAGCACGAGGAGGTTCAGGATTCCTTCCAATTAAAATTTGTCTAATAGGTTGTATAATAGGTTCTCTGTGTGTCAAAATACGTTGTATATTAGGTCTATTAAAATTAAATGGTGTTCCAGTTCTTTGCGCATTACGTGCAGCTTGCAATGCAGCTTGAGCACCAGGTACATCTTGTAGTGCAGCCAGTTGTAAAGGCATTATTTGAGCAAATGTAGGACCACCAGTAGGACCACCAGTAGGACCACCAGTAGGACCACCAGTAGGACCACCAGTAGCAGTAGGGTCACCTGTAGGGTCACCTGTAGCAGTAGGGTCACCTGTAGGGTCACCAGGAGCAGCACGAGCACGAGCGTGAATAGCATTTAATTGGCGTCGTACATGCGCTACAGCATTATTACCACCAGGAGGTGGAAGAGGTATACTACGCAAACTACCCCCAGGAGTTTCTAAACTATGCAAACTACCTGGAGGACTTGCAGGGGGAGGACGAGCAACTAAAGTTGGTGGTGGTCCTCCTGCTAATGGATTCATATTAAGAGGATTCATTCTAGTAATAGGACCGGAAATCAAACGACTAGATGCTGAGTTACTACGTGCTAATGATGGATGAGTAGCTAAAGGTGTGCCTGTAACAGTAACAGGAGCAGTAGTAACATTAGCAGTAGTATCTGGAGCAGTTAATCCAGTCCAGAAAACATTATTAGGATTCAAAGGATTAGATGAACTAGCCGCTTCTACATTTAAATGTCTTGATGCGTTAGCGTTACTACGTGCTAATGATGGACGAGTAGCTAAAGGTGTACCTGTAGCAGTAACAGGAGCAGGATTATTTCCTAATCTACCTAATAGTAATGCTGTTTCACTTGTTCGAGGTTGAGGTTCAACATATGTTATTCCTCGCCTAGTTAACTCATTTATAGCTAATTGTTTTACATTTGTACCTTCTGCAAAGCTCTGTGCATTTCTCATTAAATCTTCATCTTTTTGTTTTGTTGGGTCATAACGTTTAACTGGACGAGTAAATGGAATACTTGGCCCATACAAGTTTTCTTCATTTTGTATAACACTAGGAGTAGGAGTAGTATTAATTAAATGTCTTGATGCGTTAGCGTTACTACGTGATAATAGTGGGACACTTGATTGATTATTTTGACCAAATAGTCCTTCTAAACCATATGGCTCATTAGCTCTAGCTGCTACTTCATTTTCTAACTGTTTTTTTATTCTGCGAGTTTCATTTATTCTTCTTTGTCTATTAGCTGCCTGATTGACAACAGGTTCTGGTGCCACAGTAATTCTACGTGTGCGAGTAGTTAATTCAGCATTTCTTGCTTGTCTTTCCCTACTTGCACGGGTACTTTCAGTTCGTCGTTCAATCAATTCGTTCATTTGAGGAAAGAAATCAACATATTGTTGAGCTGCCGCGTTTCCCTGGGCAGCACGTCTAGATAATTCCTCTCTAGCACCTCTTCTTACATTGATATTATTTATTCTACCTGATAAGTTTCCTAATTGATTCATTGTCATCCCTGTGTAATTATTTGGAACAACCAGAGGACCACTATTAACAGTCTCTTCCTCGCCTAATAATGGCGTTGTAATAGTGGTAGCAGGAGGAGCAACAGTACTATTAGGTGGAGGTGAAACAGTTGCAGCAACAGTACTATTAGGTTGAGGCAGAGGTGGCTCTTCAGGTGGTATAAGAGGTCTTCTATTGACCTCTCCTGCTGGTCCCCCAAGAAGTTGCTGCCCCTCATTTTCATTTTCAGAATTACTTGCAGCAGCAGCCCCGAGACCTAAAGCAGCAAGCAACGCTTGAGAGCTTTTTCCATTAAAATTTCTTTTCTCAAATCTGCGTGTCAAATTACGAACAAGACCTTTAGGGATTATATTAAGATTTGATTTACGTCTAGCAGGTAGTTCAGACATCCATTTTTTATAATTATCAGCCTTTTTGAATCCTTTAGCTAAATTAGGTGCAACACCTGTTTCTGCTAAATTTCTTAATGTAGCTGGACCTTGAGTTAATTGTACAGGTTGAGAAAGTATTTGTTTTGTTAAACCTATTTTTTGTTCAGGTGTTATTAAAGGAGAAGGTGGATTTTCTCTTGTTGTATTATAAAAGTTGTCAGGTAGTTCCAAACGCTCAAATTCACGCTCAGCAAGACCGGCTGCACGCTCCTTGTTTAATTGAATAATAGCTTGATTTGCCCTACTAATAGTTTTATTTATAGGGGCTGCTTTCTTTGTCTTATTATATAATTTAATTAAATTACTTACTTTTCTTAATGGTTGTATATTAATAACTGGTTTTTTAGGAGGCGCTACTTTATTTCTAGATAAGTCTCTTAATGCAGCATTTTGATTGAATACTTCTGGCTGAGGAGCAGTCATTCCTAAAGAAGGACCTTCAGGGGGTACAAGGGGTAGTTGTTTGAATTGTCTATTGCGCATATAGTTAGCATTCAATTGGTTTTGATATTGTTTAACACGTAATTTAGATTGACGTGCTCGTTCTGCTATTTCAGTTTTAGAGGCGTTTTCAGCAGCATTAATTCTTGCAAGCAAAACTTTTTTTTCAGCGTCAGCCTTTTCCTTAAGAGCCTGCTCATATTCTTTTACGCGTTTTATAATTTCTTTTGCTTCTTTTTCAGATGCATTTTCAATTGCATTTGCAGCTATTTCTGCAATTTCTTCAGCATTAGCGGCAGGCAATAATGGGACCTTTGTTTCAGCTTCTGCTGCCCGTTCTAATGCACCCTCTACTCCCCTATTTGTTTTTGCATTTTGGGCATCTTCTAAAGCCTTAGAAACATTATGAAGTGCTTTTGCCTCAGCTTCTGTTGAACGTGTAATACCTTTTAATAATGATTCAATATGTGAACTAGTACTATATTTATGAATTCCTGGAATAAAATTTGGCATTTGTTGTTGTTCCGCAGGACTTAACGGCTTTCCTTTAATTAGTTTATTCAGTATTTCCGGTTTAACAGTACCTTCAGGTAATATTCCAAGTGTTGAAATACCAGACACAGTTGGAGGTTGACTTTTAGGAATAAAAGATATTCCACTAAAGCTATCTTGAAGCCCCTGTTTTGTACTTTCAATAATTTGTCTTTGCCCTGGTGTTAGTTGAGGCTTTTGTTGAAAACCAGGTAGTGGCTGATAAAATGGTAGCGTTCCTCCTGGAGCACCTGTTTGTGGTACACCAGTTGGAAAACCTTGAACAATTCTCCCTAAACCTGTTCCTAAAGCTGGAGCTACTTTTGGTATTCCTACTCTTCCTATTGTACGGGCCATCTGCCCTGCTTTACTTCCTACTTCCTTTAGCATATCTAATAGTTATTAACAAAAAAAAATAAATCATTGACCATAATACAATTAATTTAGCCAATGTTGTCTGCAAACAGGAATATATTTATCTGCTGCACCTACATCTACAGTGGCATCAGCTGAACCAGCAATCTTTTTGCTAAAATGTGCACTAGTTCCATCACGGCATACTGCACAATTAGATGATAGCCGTAAAACAGTCTCTGCATGCGGAATTAAATCCAGCATCTGTCCAAAAGGACGGCGCTGAGCATCACCATCAAGACCAGATACAACAATCTGTAGCGCCGAATAGCGGTCAGCCCATCCACTAACAGTCTTCAATAGGTCTCCAAAGAACTGACCTTCATCAATTACAATTACATCGTAGCCGGCAACATCTTCCTCTGATAGTTCGCTCAACGTCTCAACGGCAAGTGCAGGTATTTTTTCCAAATCATGAGATGCAATTACATTCTCCCCATAGCGGGTATCGTGTTTGTAATTGACCACTAAAACCTTGAAACCGATTGACCGATAACGTCTAATGTGACGTAAAAGTTCAGTCGTCTTCTGTGCAAACATGCATCCTAGAATAACTGTTAAATGACCCATTTCTACTCTCTAATCAAGAGCCGCCGTAATAGTCAATTTTGCATACATTATAAGTGCGTTTATACATTTTTTTCAATAAATAATAGTAATAACTATTAAGAATGGCCCTCAAACTCGAAGATTTACCTTCAGTATGTATATCATTAACCCGGCGTGAAGACCGTTGGCGAAGATTTGCGGACCAACCAGAAGTGAAGTCATTGCCGAATATTCGTCGTTTTGCGGCTGTGGACGGTAAGAAGATTAACTTGAAGAGTGACCCACGAGTAAATGCATTCACGAAGAATAATATATTGAACCATACTCGTCGTTCCCATTACGAATTAGATTCAATAGGTGGTGTAGGTTGTGCACTTAGTCATATAGGGGTCTGGAAGGAGTTCCTTGATTCTGGTGCATCACATATGTTAGTCTTCGAGGATGATGCAATCGTTTATCCTGGATTTGTATCAAAGATAAATGAAGCATTGAAGACAATCCCTAACGACTTCGACCTAATAGTTTTGACACGCGCTTATGTACCGAAGAATCCATCAGACAATGTGCTATCATCTGGTTTCCATGAAGCAAAATCATTTGTTCTTGCACACTGTTATATTTTATCAGCAAAAGCAGCGAAGATTTTTTACGACGAAGCCTTACCTATTTCTGGTCACATAGACCTCTACATGTCAACACAGTGTAATATCAAAGGTCTCAAAATGTATGCATCAAAACAATTAGCGGCACCTCAGTATCAACAGGGGTCAGATATTGTAACAAAACCGAAATGTTTTATTTGTGATGTACCAGCCGATTATGAGCGAACAATGGACCTTGTACCGCATTGGGACCTTACATTAGCTCGTACAAGTGAAATACTATTAGGGGTAGCTGTATTTGCATATGTATCACATCAGTTTTTGGTGTGGGTTCGTGGCGCCCCTAAATAGTTCACCCCATGAATTAGATATGATAAGTCAAGGACAGAATTCATTATTACCAGAGGCTACGAGGTCAAACAGAAAACCACGTACGCTCCGGTATGAGGTAAGCTCATATGACCGTAATTTGACAACTGAAGGTACAAATGCTTTCCGTTGGCGTTTCCCAAACGCTATTCGCGACATTTGTGAGGTATCCTTGGTCGGTGGAACTATTCCACAACCAGTAACGAATGTTAATAGTATTTCATCACAGGCGTACAATTATAGTTACAATAAATTTACATTCCGTATAAGCGGTTCTAACTACACAATAACAATCCCTAATGGTCAATATACTGCAGCAACATTAGCAGCTGCATTACAAACCCAATTGAATGCATTAGGTGTAGGAACATTTACTTGTGCAGTGAATCCTCTTAATGGTAGACTGACAATTACGGAGGGGGCTGGACCGACTGATTTTTCTCTTCTACTTGGTACTGGTTCCTATGTTGATACAATTGATACAATGACAAAGGCTGTTTTGAAGATGAATTCTCCTGCGCTACTTTTTGGATTTCTTCCAGCGACTGATTATACTTCTACTGCTGGTGTTTTATCATCACCTAATTCAATGGATGTAAATTTATTAGTGAATCGAATTTATGTATATTTCAACTATGATACAACACAGGACCTTGTGGCCTATAATCGTGGCTTAGGTCGTCGTGAACCATCAGCAATTATTTATATGGATTCTATTACAAATGATAGAAAATATCTCAATAAGGACACATACACACCTATAATGGTCTTTAAGCCTGCACCATTGGCGCGTATTAATATGTTGAATGTTACATTTGAGGATTTCTTTGGTAATCCTATTGATTTTGGTGGCCGTGAACTTAGTTTAGCATTAGAGATTGTTTCTTTGGAGCCTTAGGGTGATAATTGTAAACAAAAAAATTGAATTTTACTGGACAATTAGAGTGTATAATAGAAAGGGAAAAATGAACGTATCTGCTTGCAAGTTCACTGAAAACCGCGTAATTGTCGAGATGAAGGGTGTGGCTGCTGTTGAAGCAGTCGCAGCGCCTCCAACACACTATTTGGCCATCATTGACGTGAGTGGTTCGATGATGTGTGATGGACGACTCCAAAACGTAAAGCTCAGTCTCCAACACATGTTGCCTCATATGAAGGCAACTGATACATTCTCACTTGTGACATTTAATAATGTTGCACGTGTGCTATGTGAGCAACGCAACGACAGCATTCGTGATATTGAGATGTTAATCTCATCCATGGTTGCTGATGGCGGGACAAATATGGGTAGTGCCTTGATGGCAGCCCGTGATATTGTCTCGCGTACCCCCGAATCACATTCAGTGTGTGTCCTCCTCCTCACCGACGGTGAGGTAAATGATGGCATCACTGATAATGATGCACTGGTGAGTCTCATGACAGGGATTCGGTCTCTCCGAGCCTCTGTTACAGTCTACTCTGTAGGCTATGGTATTCACCACAATTTTGAACTAATGCGTCTTATGGCGCATATCGGTAATGGGTCCTACTCCGTCGTGGAGAACCTTGAACAAGTCGCATCTGTGTTTGGCGACATTCTTGGTGGACTTATGACCGTTACAGCACAGAACTGTGAGATTCTGTTGCCAGCGACGGCGACGGCTTTCACACAACTACCAGTCATCTCAGATGCCGCGGGCCATAAGGTCCAGATTGGCAATCTGTTCGATGGCTCGGAGCAGACTATTATGGCGGAGAGTGTGGGGGGACCCCGCATCAACTACCGCTATTTCGACCCTACAAGTCGTACTATTGTTGAGCAATCGGTACTAGTACAGGTTGAGTCTGGTCCAGAAGTAATGAGAAAGGCGGAACTCTATATGCTCCGTCAGGACACCGCTCAAATGATGAAGCGTGTGTCCAGGGCTGAGGAAATCACGGCGGACGAGCTTACTGCTCTTATCGCACGCCTAACAGTCCATGAATCAATTGGTTGGGTCGCAACATCGAAGAGTGAATTGGAGAACATCCTCACTCGTATTCGTTCAGCGCCCCATTTGCCTCCACAGGCGGTACTACGTGCCGTCTCTGGAGTTGCAGCAAACAACTACGCCGTCCTAAGCTGCGGGCGTGGTGTTTCTATGATGTCAGCACCGGTGTCTTCTGACCCCGATGATATGGCATTGCCAGCCTGTAGTCAGGTGGCATACAACTTCTCAACTCCTACACAAGTATCAGTGAGTCGAAGTGTATCTGGAGCAGCTTCACAATCGGCACCACCCTTGCCGGTTTATATTCCCCCACCATCATACCATATCGGCTCATCCAGGTCGGTAGCTGGTGGTGGGGGACCCCTAGTCCCCCAAGCCCCCTCTACTGGTGGTGGGGGAGCAGGAGCTCCTGTCCCTCTAAGCAGGGCAGTAGCAGGAGGATTCATTCCTTCACTAGAGCCTATTCCATCATTTGATGAATCTATGGCTCAACTTAATATTGGTGGCCATATGCCATCAGCTCTGGAAATCCCACCTCCACCCTCCATTGAGGAGCTAGAGGACCCGGATTATCCATTCGGCGTACCACGTACACCTACTAATCAGGTGCGCCCATCACGCGTCAGTCCATTCATGGAGCCACCCCCTCTTATTAATAGAGCTGCGCGTGGTCCCTTTGCCATTTCACGCATGCCCCCTGCCCCTACAAGTTCCGAGATGCAGGATGAAGAGGTTGCAATGAAACTTAATTTCACAGCCTAAAAGTTGAACTCACTAAATAATTAATAAAATGGCAACTGACAGCGAAACAAAATTTTTTTTGTCTGATGGGATTGGCTGTGTGGAGATTCTTGAGACATTTGGCTCTGACTTAACAGTCGTGAATGCAGCCCGTGTCTCCTTTGCGAAGGAATCCAAAGAGATGTGTGTAGCGGACGAGAAGCTGATTAATTATTTGGCTAAGCATCAGCATGTTACTCCTTTCTTCCATCCACAGATTCGTCTCAGAATTAAGATGCCTATTTTCGTTGCACGTGAATGGTTCCGTCATCAGATTGGACTAGCACGTAATGAGGTCAGTCGTCGTTATGTTGATTTTGAACCTGAGTGTTGGCTACCTATTGATGGTCTGCGTGCACGTGACCCTAAGCTAAAGCAAGGTTCTAGACCAGAGAATATCGAAGACAATGATGAAGTGTTTGCACAGATTGAGAATTATACAAAGGATACAATTTCCTTTTATAAAAAGCTTCTTGCATCTTCAGTAGCTCCTGAGCTGGCACGTACTGTACTCCCTCAAAGTATGTATACGGAATTCATTGAGACTGGTTCACTTGCAGCCTATGCGCGTATTTGTGGTCTTCGTCTTGACCCAACTGCCCAGAAGGAGATTCGTGATTATGCTGCAATAGTAAGCAGACTTCTGGAACAGGCATTCCCAGTTAGTTGGAAAGCGCTTTCGGCAGGTCATGCAGATGTACCTCTGCCACAGCCTACAACACAATCAGTTGAGCAACATATAATTAATACTATACAGCATCCTACAGCTTCCGCACCAGAACCTGTACAAGTACTTAATGGTGTTGACCTAACACTTAAACCTGAAACAAAAATCGAGCATTGGGGTTGCTAATACCGTAAAAATTTGAATAATTTCGACACCTTACAAGTTAATAATTAGATTCGTGATGATTATTGGCTTACTAGTATTTACTACAGGTTTCTTCTGCGGTGTTACGCTCACATTGTATCAAATTATTGAATACAATAAGAATAATTTGAAACTCCCTGGTATTGAACCATCACGTCCTGAAGGTACTGTTTAGATAATTAAATGTAAACAATACCAATAATGAATAAATTTGATAAAATAATAATAGAATATTGAGTACTAAAATGATAGTACAATTATTCAAAAAAACGTACAATATAGTATTGGCAATAGTTTCAATAATACAATTAAAACTAAAGCCAACACCAAAAAATCAATCTCTGTCTCTGCCTCAAAGGCACGGTTGGGGAGGAGAAAAAGAGCCAATATTCTTCATAGATGATTTAGATTTGGATTTGGCTGAAAATAACACTACGACCGCACATAAAAGAATATGAATATATTTTATGCGGTATAAAATTGATTTTTTATTGTAACTAGATTAAATAACAAAGAATGTCAACAGAGAACCCAATCTGTTATTTATGTCATGATGAAGAAACAGAAGAGCATAAATTTATTGACCCTCAGCCATGTCCATGTAAAGGTCATGTAAAGTTACATAAATCATGTTATGATGAAATTAGAAGTCACGAAATTAATGATTGTTCAATTTGTAAATCACCATATGCTCATTTTGTAGATGGTTTTGCCAATATAGATACAACACTTTTTATGGTTATTAATTACGAATACAAATTAATGTATAAACTCGATACAAATTTTAAAAAACAAGGGGAGCAAAAGATAGTCGAAATAGAAACAGATATATATAATGGTCACCGCACAGAGCGACTTATCCAAAACGTAAATTTTACCGATGGTCTAATGCACGGTGTCGAAAAGACTATTAAGCCTAGATTCTTGTGTTCAAGGGCATTAGCATTTACAAATCAATCTAATTTTATTGAACGCGAAGTTCAATATGAAAATGGAAAACGCAATGGCATAACTAAAACAATTTTTACAGAATTTATCTCTGAAGTCCCCTGGGTAAATGATACCCCTCATGGTACTGCCCGTTATGTATTTAGAAACGGACAATTAAAGAAAGAAGTCATATTTGAAAACGGAAAAATTATGAATAATATTATAACTTACAGAGAAGATGGTTCAATAGAAGCAACGGAGACATATTCTAATGGTAAACGCAATGGAAAGACAATCACATACTGGCCTAATAGTAATATTCGCGCAGAAGTTATTTACAAAGATGATATGATGAATGAATACGCTTTGCACTATAATGTGGATGGCGTCAAAGTCTCAAAATTATCATATAAAGATGGTGTTGTCGATGGTGAATATCTTGAATTCTTCCCTGATGGTACTATTAGTAAACGGGGAAATTATATTAATAATAATCGCCAAGGACTATTTACTGAATACCACCCTAATGGTCAAGTTGCATCAGAATACAATTATACGAATGATATGATAATTGGAACACGTATCTGGTGGGATTCCGATGGAGTCTTCGTCAGAAGCGAAGACTATGTCCTTGAAGACGAAGATGAAGACGAGGAATACGATGAAGAGGAACCTGAAGAAGAGGAACCTGAAGAAGAGGAACCTGAAGAAGAGGAACCTGAAGAAGAGGAACCTGAAGAAGAGGCTGAATAAATGAATTAATATCTTCAAAAAATTGATTTTTTAATACCAAAATAAATAATTAAAAAGAAGAAACAATGGATTATTCATATGCAGCACCATATTATCATCCTCAGCAAATACAATATTATCCGCCTATTCATTACCCACCCCCTCCTCCACCAGTAGAGGGAGCTTGGGGTTCAGCGGTAACGCATTACCATCCACCACCAGTAGAGATGGCTTGGGGTTCAGCGGTAACACATGGTCCCCCACCTACAATAGAGGGGGCTTGGGGGACTAGGGGTCCCCCACCACCAGATATTTTCAAACTAGGAATTAGCCCATTTTATTTTGACACAATTAGTCATAAATCAGGACACCCTGTGCATTATTTGCCCATAGCTTTAGAAGATAAACTACCTCTAATAGTCATTGCAGAAGCACTTGGCTACAATGATTGGGATACAATGTATTCTGTTCTCCGTGCATTTAATATTAATGTTAATACTCCACTGAGTGGTTCATTAACATTAATTTGGTATGCATCACGTGATGGTAAGTTTAATATTGTACAAAATCTATTACTTTTGGGTGCTAATCCAAATGTATTTGACGTGACTTCACAGGAAGGACCATTAGATATGGCACTCAGGAAACGATTCAATCGCCTAGAGCATCTTTTGAAAGCATATAAGGCTATTAGATGTCCAAAAAAAAAGGCACTACCTCCTACAGAGGTACCAATTGCCACTGAAGAATAAAGCCATCAAATTATGTATAATCACGACCAAATTGGTAATTTATTTTTGATAGTAGTTGTCCAGAGTCACTCCATATTTGTCTAATTCCATGTAATAGTCCATTTGCATAATTTGATTCACGATACATTATACCATTAGGATACCACTCACGCTTAATCCCATCTATTAAATTATTATTCATTGTGCATTCAAGCATAATAATACCGTTAGGGTAGAATTTTTGTAAAAGTCCATTTAGATGTCCATGTGTAAAATTACATGCAAGAATTGGAAATCCATAAACCGACCATTCTATTGCTAATCCATGAAATCTATTTTTTTCGTCGATTTGGACTTGTAGAATTGTATTTGGATAACGGTAATATAATGTCATCCCTAGTAATATACATAGCCCCCAACATATCATTCATTTTTACACACACCTCTAAAAGTCTTGGCTAAGAAAATTTGAAAAATAATAGACCCACACTAAGAACATTAAAGACGTAGTTAAATTTCAAGAAATGGCGGCACCACAATTAAAACCTTTATGGAAGGATTATAAATATATGATGCATCAGCCTTATGCAATTAATTGGATGATTGAGCGCGAGACAAATGGTGTCGCACTAAACGAACAGACTATTAAGGGTGGAGTATTGAGTGATGTAAATGGTCTTGGAAAAAGACATGAGATGTTATCACTAATAATTAATCGACCCACACCTATGACCCTAATAGTTGCACCTCTATCAAGATGTGATTACTGGATACAATTAATGAAAGATGCTGATATTACTATTATGCGTCTTAATCACGAAAATTATTGGGAATGTATTTCATTTGGAACGAATTCAATCGTTCATATTACAAATACTGATAAACTACGAACAAGACATATACTAAAAGAGACTATATGGGACCGTGTAATTTTCGACGAAGCGCACCTGCTTCGCAACCCTAAAAGTCAAACTTTTATAAATGCAGCACAAACAAATGCTATAAGTAAATGGGCAATTACTTCAAAGCCCATCACAAATACTTTGGACGATTTATGTTCATTGTTTGCCATTATTGGCATTAATATTAAACCGCCATTTATTTGGCACCGTTATATGAAGAGATGGGTATCTCTTTTAATTTTAAGACGCACACTAGCCGCATTGCGGTATCATCCTAATAGTTTGGTGCCCCCAGAGCCCATACAAACTGATGCTGTGTGCAAATGCTCACCAGAAGAAGAAAAACTCTTCGATAAAATGAAACCCATAAATGAAATGTGTAAACTAGGAAGCGGAAATCAAACTAAATTGACCGCTCTTAATGAAATTATTTCGTTAAACAATCGTAATAAACGATATGTAATCTATTCTATTTGTAATGAGGAAATGCTTACTATTAGAGAACAATTAAATACAACCTTTAATAGTAAAATAGAAGTATTCAGCTATAAAAAACACATGGAATATGCTGCAGAAATTATTAATGCTGCATTACAGTCAAAGGCTGAAATAGTTTGCCTAATTATAAATGCAACAGATTATGATAGTCGACTTAAACTATTAGGATTCGGTAATATTATTTATACGCATCCATGGTATAATAGTCAAGAATATGAACAGACCAAAGGACTAGTAGTATGTATTGGTCAAACCGAGTTTGTTAACATCTATCGCATAATGGTTAAACCTGAATATAAATTGTTTAAAAAACACATAAAGGTATTGTTGCCTAAATATTGTACACAACTTTTTACAGAATGGGTCGAAAAATACGCTAATGACATTGTCATTAATTAAATTTTGGCGCAACAGAGCGCTCCTATTTTTTTGTGTTCAGGGTCGATTCACCAATAACATCCTCCTTCAATGAGTCCAGCTGCCAGTGGTGTCTCATTTTCCGCCGGCATAATCCAGGCACTATTCCAAAATCCCCTAATTGTTTGGTGTGTTATCCATCGACGTCCTTTTATTCCAAATAGTACCTGTAAAGCGCCTCCCATCACTATACAAACTTTCCCGCGCCTTTTCATCTCCGCAGCAACCAACATTCCAATTCCCCCACATCCTAATAGTACTATTTCCGCGTCAGCACATGCCTCTACACAATGCGCAACAGCATCCTTCCACCCCTTAATAGTTTCTGGCCATTCAGCACGCCCACAGCTAATTGATGGTGGGAAACCAGTAACAACTGGTATGAAATGAACTTCATCAGGTAATAATGTTTTTGATGCTTCATTGGGCCAAATCATTTCTCTTCGTCTATATTGACTTATACATGATTTTGCAAAGGGACTCACAATTGCCACCCTGCGTCCCATTAATAGTTTTGTCCATCTGATGAAAGGTTGACAGTAATATGGTTCAATACTTCTTAGACATATAGAATTGCCTTCGAAGCCTTCACTTCGAAGAAGTGCTTCCTCTTCATCCTCTAATGGTTTATACCACCCAGTAGCAAGAAGGTCTGTCTCCAAAGTTGCCTTCAAGGCAGCTTCCCTGAAGCCTTGTTCAGGCCAAATACCTGCATTCAATAAATGTTGCTTCTCTATTGGTTTTCCATGTAATATAACTTCTAGTTCCGTGCTTCCATTTCTCCCTATTATACAGCCAATACCGGCAGTCAATGAAAAATCTATCAAATTATAAATTTTTAGTGCATCTGTTTCAAGTGAGTTCATATTAAATAATTATTTATATTATCTTTAATATATGGCCTGGATTTATTCAAATTGGGAACGTGTAGCAATAGAGATTTCCGAAGGAAAGATACTTGACTGGAAGAAGAACCCGCACGTTACTTACATGTTGGAGCATGAGAGTCATGATGCAGCCCGTGCTTATATTAGATATCTACGAGAACGTGGTATATCTGATGAACAAATACAGCGTCTATCAGATTTGAATGACATGTATGGTAGTGCTACAAGAGGAGATTTTCTCGGCATCCATACTAGTCCATCAAGTATACGATATATCCGTCATGCATACGATGCATGTCAGGAGATTTTAAAGATGAATCTTAGTGAAGTGACTATTATAGAGGTGGGAGGAGGTTATGGTGGATTAGCGCTGATAACATTTGAAATGGCAAAACTATTAGGGGTGAAGTTAGAGAAGTATATAATTTATGATTTACCGGGTGTTCAGGAGTTACAGAAGTATTATTTGGGGCTTCATGGAGTTACGACAGTGGAATGGCATTCTTGTGAACTCTATGGTGGGGACTTAGCTTCCGATACAAACAAAAATTATTATTTGGTATCACATTATTGTATGGGTGAGATTCCTGGTCCTCAGCGTGCGGAATATTTGAAGAATTTATTCCCAATTATTCGCGGAGCATTCTTTGCGTGGAATAATGGCTCTGTGGCTGACTTTGATGGTTGGAATGGACAAAAAATTATTTGTCCTGAGGACCCCGACACTAGTGGTGGTCATGTACCAGGTGGTAACAAAGTAGTTAGATTATATAAGTAAATAATTAAATAGATGGTAATAATCAAAGACCCTGATTGGTATCTTACAAATCAAAATGAACCTGATAAAATATATACTAATGCAATTTTCTTTGCACTTGGTATATATCATTTTAATAAAAAAAATCAAGTTCTTGGAATTCTATTTATATTTTTAGGCATTGGTTCATCTGCTTTTCATCTTAATACAAATAAAGAAACTCTGCTTTTGGACCGAATAACTATGATATTTGTTTTTAGTTATTTTTTTAATCTGTTTTATCCAAATATTTCAATAGTAAATTATAGTATTTTAGGTATATCAACTGTACTATATTGGTATTATAATGAGGAACTTTTGTTTTATTTTATATTCCAAATGTGTGGTTTATTATTATTCTTATTTAATTTTCCTATGGATATTTTTTATAAAATTGCAATAATAGCGGCTTATATAAGTATTACATATATGCAAATTCTTGAAGATGGTAGGTATCATAGTTTAAAACATATTGGACTGGGACTTTTATCTTTGGCATTTAAATCGTAATTATTCAAAAATAATTTTATATAAATCTAAAAAAATATGTTGTTTATGCATAAGATATTCATAAATAATTTTTAAAACAATTGAACCAAATAATATATATGATGATGGTTCACCGAACAATATAAATAGAGTTAAATATTCTTTAATAAAATCAATGAAGATAATAAATATTTTATTATTTTTATTTAATAAATAAATTATCATTCCGATTATACGATAGAGTAGAAAAGCAAGAGATATATTAAAAATATTTTTAGGTAAAATATTTTGTAAAAGTATGATTGCAAAAATATATTGAAATATATCTATGGATTTATCTAAAAGTTGATAATTTTCATCATAGCTACAACCTTGACCCTTATATTCATTGGTAAATAATTTAAGAATTATAGGATTGCAATCAACAATATCAAGAAAAACTAGCATTATGATGGTTAATACAATATTATTTTTTGTTAAAAATAGTAAAGGTGTTAGAATAAAACGTAAAAATAATGCATTACGTAGAACTGGATTCATACTAATCTTGATTATAATTAAAGATTATTTGCATAACGAACAAAGTCATTAAATAATTTCTTTGTTTTTCTATCTGCGGCGGGTGATAATTTGAATTCACGAGCCTTGCAAATGAGTGTGTCTCGTAGATTTGCATTATAAATAACAATCTCTGGGTGCAACTTCAATAGTACAAATAGCGTAGTAGCATGTTTTAATTGTATTTTAACACACATTTCATTATGAATTTCAATTGATAATTGATTTAATAATGAAACCATTGTATGATAGCCGGGTACATGTTTACAATGTTCGCAGGAAATTGCATTAGGATTACGAATGCAATCCTCTTTCTCATATTTATATATATCGTATAGTTCGATGACCTTTTCACTCTCATGAGCAAGGACGTCATCAATTACGATATTATACATTAATTCCACAACCATCTTGTATTTTGTTTTTGGTTTAATTTATTTTGATGCTCGTTTAATTGTCAACTTTTTTTTGCAAAAAAATTGATTATTGCATTATACATTTAATAAGATAAAACAAATATACGATGATTGATAATATGTATTCAGTTTATTTGGATGGTATGCGCACAGAATTTTCAGCAGACCCTAAATGGTATACTGCAGATGATTCACAGATGCGACTGTATGAATTGTATCAGTCTATCAAAAGTGATTATAATCTAGGGGATAATTTTGGATGGCCTCTTGTAGACCATGAATCTAGACGAATCATTTACACTGTTAGAAATAATTAATTTTGACAGAAAATTTAATAAAAAATTGAAACGGTGTTTTTTTTGATAGACAATTAATAATAATTCGTAAGTCTGTATAATTGTTAATAATGATAAGATTTAATTAAACACTATTTCGTGAAAGAACCGTAGTCCTCAATTAGGTAAAGTATATTCACGCGTTAAGATGGAACCCTCGAACGTATCTGCAGGGTCTACCGCGAAGCACCAGGATAGCGCCTGGGCACATGTGATGTCAGTGGTTAGCGCCCTGGCTACGCCGGTAACGCCCGGTATTGGTGCATGGGGAGATGAAGTCCCTGAGCACTACGTCCCGCTCAATGGCGGGATGGTCACCCCAGATGGGGAACAGACAGCGGCAGTGAAGTCACCTCTTACAGGGGGTGGTGCACCGGCGCCTGTTGTTCATAGAGATGAGAGTGTCGTGCGTCACGTCAGCCTTAACGAGCTGCAACGTGACATGCGACGCGTGTATGAATTCATGCATCTCGATGAAGATAGTCAATTTGCGGCAACACTGAGTGTGAAGGATGTTATCAAGGCCCTGCAAACGGCCAAGGTATCGTCCTTTAACAAATCTACAAGACAACACTCGGAACGGCGCAGATACTCAAACGCATATATATTTAATCTAACACTACCAGATGCTGTTCGTCTTCTGACTGCGCTTAGGCAATTGTCGTGGATTCCTCGCCCTCCCCCTAACATGGGGGGTGGTGGCGAAGATCCGCACCGTGCTGACCGTGGTCGGGCTGAAAAGACGCTCAAGCAGGCTGAGTGGGCAATCACTTTCAAAACACACATTACAACCTACGGCGAACTAATTGAAATGGATGACGAGTTTATGCTCTCCCTCTTGACTGAGGAGGAGCGTACTTACGGAATCCCTGAAGAACGGCAGCCTCTGATTGAATTTCTGCGCAGCTGTACACCTGAGGAACTTTCCCGGGTTAAGTGCGGAGGATATGACTCTTACAAATTTATTAACGAGGAATTTTATGAATGTATGGATGATGAAGGATTAGTTGCGAAAGAAGAAAAAATTAAAATTTACCAGACGGACGAAAATGGTATTGTATACGATGAGAACAGCTTTCCTGTAATCATTCGTGAACACGACTACCCTCTGGTTAGAACATACTCTTATGGGAAAGAGGACGGACCTTACAACACAACTGTGGGGCGTGAAATTGCTTACTGCTCTGCCACGCCAAGGATTCGCCTCGTACCAGGATATAAGCCTAAATGCATTTGCAATCGTAACGCAGATGCAACACTAGCAAAACAACTTGGGTTCTCTCACTACTGCTGCACGCCGTTTGAGACGACCTACCACCGCAAACGACGCGATTACCATTCAGCGTTCCCATTAACTCACGATGAACTCGATGAGTGGGAAGCGCTTGGAGGACTCGATGAAATAGCAAAAGCATGTATTGACCAGCCCCGAGATATGTGGTACCCTGGCCGCTGGCCCAAGACTCCTACTGAACCCTCAGTGGAGGATGTTGCTCCCTTGTCCCGCTCTGTCGAGGATGTGATTGAGGAGTCGCCTTCT
>JACCDY011245726.1_pt1 | contig 20895 bp, 24 predicted proteins | sample 7446391 | NCBI WGS metagenome assembly JACCDY01 (sample SAMN15323451, study PRJNA562643) | freshwater metagenome | isolation source: river surface water | place: USA:Blue River Watershed | collected 2017-08-18 | reverse complement strand
TTTTTTCAAACTCTTTTAAACAAATATCACATATATATTTATTCATTGTATATACATATGTGATATAAAATTATGTTTATATTATTTTTATTTTGGAGCAAAATGAGGAACAAAAATGAGAATAATAAGTAAAATGAGGAATAAAACGAGTATAAACTATATTAATACACTATAATACATTTTAATTTAATTCAATTATATATATTATTTTACTTTATTACTTTTCTCATTTTGCTCTAAAATACCCAAAATATTTTTAGTTTTATTGTGTGTGTGTAGGTAGGTAAAATTTTTTAAAAATTTTTATTAATTTTAATTAAAAATTATTTTTTTTCTATATAAAGAAATAATTTTTAAATTTTTATGTCAAATAAAAAATCAATATACTATTATTACTTGTACTTGTTTGTGTTTGTTTTGTATAGTGTAAAAAAATTGAAAAAATAAAAAATTTATAAGTAATCATATATATAAATTATTACATTACTAATGGCACTATTTTGGATTGTAAAGCCTAAACCTAAATTAGGGTTTGAACCTAGATATCAGGAAATAAAAAAAGAAATCGAGATTATTGTAGATCAAATTGAAAATTCAAACTTGTCTCAAGAAGAAACCTGTATTCTTAATTCTAAATTAAATGAATTAGTACAAGAAATTGAAGACAATACTATATCCAAGTACACTACAGCTCAAACACCTAAATTAGGAACCAGTAAAGAAACAGATCAATTAATCCTACATAAATATTATTTAACACATCCATATCATAAAATTAAAACCATAAAAGAATTTTATAACGAGAATTCTAACAAATATTATTGTGATTTTTCAATTGGGGATTCAATTGGATATACTGGTAGTACAGGAAAATCAGAATTAGATTTTAGAGCAGGCATTATTGCTAATTCCCATTATCTTTCTACCGAAGTTAGAATATTAGCTCAACAAAATCTAACTACAAGTATGATGTCCATTCTATCAAATATGATTGAAAACGAAATTGTCAATATGCCTAATTCTTATTATAAAAATAACTTGGCTAAGGCGATCAAATGGCTAAGATTTTGGTCTGATTCTGGTCATAATATTTGTGCATATATTGACTAAAAAATTGAATTTTTTTATTGTTGTAAACTAATATATATTTAATATAACATTCAAATAATAAATAATGGAAACTAATCTGGAAATTTATTCTGACTCAACAGTCAAGTATATTGAAAACATTCGTACTATTGTTAAATGGTTTAATGAACAATTGGTAGTAAACAATGGTGCTGATTTTTATTGTGAACCTGTAAATTATAGTAATTTAGAGGTTAATCCTTATAAGTGTAAACTAACTCAAGGAATTGTAATTGAATTTTATTATGGGTTTCCTTTCATGTTATGGACAAAGTTTGGAAGTGTAAGAATTCATGGTTCTAATCATCATTATAACTCGGTTGGTTCTCAAATTAGAACCTCTATTGTCAACCAACTTATCGAGTTATTTGGTTGTACTTTACTGGTAGACAAATCAGTAAATTTTATTGGAGAAATTGGACCTGTTTATCAAATTGGACAAGTAGGACAATCTACTATTTCTAATGTTATTTATGATAAGTCTAATTATATTTATGAGTATGATCATGAACTTGTAAATAAGGTAAGACAAATGATTAACTTTACTTAGTAAATTTCTATAATTTTGTATAAAAAATTGAATTAATTAATGATTTAATATATAATAAGTTAAGATGACTAGTATAACAGATCTTGTTGATTCTATTGAAAATTTCAAATTAGATGACAAATTGTCAAATGAAGAAATTTATGAGTTAAAAATTATTATATTATGTTTGCTGGTTGACTTGATTAATTTCTCAAACAAATACAAAGTATTATACAATAATATTGATGAATTTTACAAAGAATTTTATACCATAAAAACATTTAAAAATATCGTGATTTCAAATAAAAAAATTACTGAAAATATTTTTACAAATGAATCTGATAGACAAAGAATTTTTGAAAAAATACTTTTACAAATTGCACAACACAAGGGGATATCTGCTGATACAGAATTAATGACAAATATTTTTAAGTTTATTCTTGGGCTTATAGAACATATCAATTCTGGGTTTGAACATCTGATAATAAATAAAAATATTCTAATAGATTGTTATCAAGCAGATGAATATACACAATTTGTTAATGAAACTATGGAAAAAAATTCAAGTTATCCTATGGAATTGGTTAAGTTATGGACATGGGCAAAATATATAGGTATTATTAATTTATTTTTTGACTTGGAAGATGATTATGGGTTTGTTCTAAATATTAGTAGTATTTTAACCGAATTACATTTTCCAACTGAACCTAATTCAGAACCAGATCCTGATGAATATTTAGAAATCAAAAATATTATTATTCAAAAATATATTAAAAAAAATAAATCGGACAAATCTGGTTCTGGTGATAAATTTGATGAAAATCCCTATAAAAAGAGAAAACGATCTAATTCAAAGTCGGAAGGTCCAACTAGATCCAAAGAAATTGAGTTGTATGGAAATATAAGCCCTAATTCTAAAATTATAATTAGTATTGGGGAAACTATTGAATCAGTACCTAGAACTCAATCTGTTTCTAATCCTAATTCCGATATAAAAATTAAAAATATAGATGTTGAAGAGTCAAGTAGATTTACTGATATGTTGGAAAAGTTTACTGAATCTGATAATACAAGTATAAAAGCTGGATTATTTGAAAATTTTTCATCATCTGATATATCAGGTTCAAATAGTGCAACGAATGGAAATAAAAAAATTCTTGAATATCTAATGTCACTTAGATAATTTTGTATATACAAATAAATTAATTATTAAAGTATGAATAGTTAACTGGTTTACTGTTGGTAATAATTTTAACATGATATTGGTTATTTCTTTTAAGATATTTCTTTATTTGAATATAACGTTCAGGATGTGCATCCCCACAATTAATACATGTAATCCCAATTAAATATTTAGATATATCAATTGGTTTATTAAAGACCAGTTCTTGTTTTTCTATATTGGGCTTGGACTTTAATGTTGTCGATACATATGACTTTATTTGTTCGAGTTTAGTTTTTCTTATTGGAGTGGAATCTGACTTGGCTAACTTTAATAACTGGGTTGAATCAGGGTTAGAACTCCATCCTGATCTAAAGTCTATATCATAATCTAATAGTATATCAGGAGATAATATTAAAGTATAGTCTATAAAGTTATCCATTGATTTTACAAAGTCGTCAAAATATATATTAGCATATATTTGTTTATTGGCTTTACCTTTAGATATCATTCTATTCGACTTTGCAACGTCTTTACCCAACTTTATTTTTTTATCCTTGAGTATAGATAATAAATTAGATAACTTGGATGTTCCATGGGTAATATAAAAATTCATAGATTCGGATTTAGATTCGAACTTTTTGGTTGCACCTGCATTTTGGTTATTCGATATTATTTGAGACTTTAGTTCTAGATATTTTGATTTATATTTAAGATATTTGGTATAATAATCATTCATTTATTATTATTCTTATTATTAGTCTAATAAATTAAAAAATATTATTTAATAAAAATAAAAAAAAATTGAAAATACAACTGTTTGAAATGCCTATAATCTATATGAGATCAGAAAAACCCAAGAGCTTTATACCCCGCTTTATATTTTTACCAGTCGATTTATTTGAATCTACTAGTTAGAATGTCCACTTTTACCGAGATGCCCGTCAACAAGTTTGAGACTGGTTTCACTACCAGCTATTCTGGTGTGTCGTATGAGGAGCTGTGTGCTCTTATTCCTGAGGCTGTCAAGGCCAAGGTTGCTGAGTACCTGAAGGTGATGTCTGACAACTCTGGTGAGTCTGTCGAGGACACTTTCATTGGAAAGACCGGTTCGTGCCGTGGCAACGCTCTGCTTGCAGAGTACATTCACCGTGAGATCCAGAAGGCTGGTTTCCAAGGTGGTATTCTACCTCAGACCATGGAGGGTCAGTATGAGAAGGCTAATGGAGATGCAGCCAAGGAGGTAGTCTATGATGTTGCCACCCGCTTCACTGGACAGGTTCCCTTCACCCATGAGGTAAACTTCATGGCTGGTGGTGGTTCTTGCCAGAAGGCAGTACATGGCCCTGACATGTCCGACGCTCAGAAGCATGAGCTTGCCGCTCGTCGTGCTGAGGCAGTGGCTGAGTACAATCAGCTGGTTGAGCAGTGGAATGCTGAGCACCCCGATGCTCCTCGTTCCCTAATGCTTCCCGAGCCCATCGTGGACCAGCAGTCCGGTGAGATTACTGGCTACATCGTTCCCAGCTTTGAGAACGTGGACATCGGTATCATGAAGACCCCTAACTTCCTTTCTGAGGAGAACAAGCTTAAGTTCAGGTATTACCTGAGGGATTTCAAGCATGTGTGTGAGGTCCTAAACCTTCCTGAGCACCGTGTCGTTGGCTTCAATGCTCTGGGCAACACACTCAAGTCCAGTGAGAAGGCCATTTCCACTAAGGGTATGACCGAGTGCCCCTTCACTGACCCCAAGCCTGAGCAGGTTGCCAAGCTGGAGTTCATCTGGGAGGAGCTGAACAAGCTTGGACTCTATGGTATCATCCTCAACCGCAAGGTTGACAAGGCTGGTGCTTCGTGGTGCAACCAGATTGTCCGTGTGACCCATGGTGTTACCGTGGGATGGGACTGGTCAAGCTCTCAGCTGGTCAAGTACACCAAGAGGGTGATTATCGAGACCGACACTACTACCGGTGAGGCCAAGGAGGTGATTGTGGTCGAACGTGCTTTCAAGGCACTGGAGTACTGTGGTGATGACGAGCTCGTCGCCATGATGACTCCCCAGACCGTGGAGCAGGTGCAGGAGTCTGCCTAGACCAAGCACTGGTCAGCTCTAGGTGCTAAGCACTAGAGTATTCACCCATGTATATATTGTTATTTTTGTTCATTTTGTTTATTTTCTCGCATAGTATATTGTGTTTCCTCTATATTTTTTTATCTATCACATATTGAAAAATTGAATATTCTTAGTAATCATCTTAAAATATTATCTATATAAAATGAGTTCACATACTAAAATAAATCTGATATTGACTAACGCTATCAATAGCCTTAATAAATTGGATACCAAGTCCTTAAAAAACAAATGTATAATAAATTGCATACATTATAAATTAAAAATTGCTAGAGATATTCCATATCCCAAATATATATACCAAGCAATAAATGAAATCGATAGATTAATTCCACTTTTAGATAATGGACAAAATGAACAAATTAATAGAGAAAAATATACAAAAATAATTTTTACATTAGAAGAAACAAAAATAGGATGTGAACTCGCTATATCAGAGTATTCAAATATGACTTCACATGACTTTACTGACTTTGTAATATATCTAAATGGTTTTATGTTAGACAGGGCAAGTGGACCAGATTTTGGTATCGTAAAAGATATGGGTTGGATTTGGTGTAAATCCCTAGTTAGAAGTATTAATTCTGGTGAAATCTCAATTGATGAATCTTCTGATACCAGACTATGTATTGAAAAACTTAGAATGCGATTGGCATCATACGATGATGATGAATGGCATACTCTATGGCCTGTTGTTGATAATTCTGTTCCATTACTACATCGAATATATGAATTAGTTAGCCCTACTGGATTCAAATGGATTACTCAGTCTGGTATCCCTATATATAATAATATGAGTGAGGAAACTAGAACCCAACTTATAAATGAAATTGAACAAAGAGTTGATAATTATATTCAAAAGAACAATCTATATAGTAAAAGTAGAGCAGATTATGCAATAGATAAACATATTCCAAATAACACAAAATTTATTAATAATATTTTTGATGCAAAAAATGATATTGTTAATAATAATTATTCCAATCAAGAATGTTTAAACAAACTTAAATGTCTGATAGGAGCAAGTTCTAGTTGTGATATGATACTAAGATTTACTGGTATTGATGAATACTCACAAGCTTCAAAACATCTAGAACTTGCCACCAACTACTATAAAAAAGGTTTGGTCATTAAGGCACTTGATGAGATTAACTTGGCTCAACAAAGTATATCAGGTACACCTGAAATTACTAATGATATAGTCAATTGGAATTGTAATGTTATTTAATACCAAAAAAATTATTTAGAAAAATTGAATTTATTTATATGTTAAAACAATTTATATATATTATATACTAAAATGTACTCGATTCATAGTGATTTTCCAGTTATTAATGAGGGTCAAGAACTTTTCTTGACTGATACTCAGGCTCAAGTTTATCGTATCAAAACTACCAATTCAGTTATTCTATCTAATGGATTTCAACGTTGCGCATCAGATATTCCTATGTACAAGAATTATTATTTTGATGTCAAGTGGCTTGGAAACCTTAATGGCATTAAGTGGCATATTATTGTTGGTACTAACAAAACATAACATTTTGTATAAAAATTGAAATTTCTTTTTATATTACAACCAAATTATATAGTAAATACTAATTGGGTTCTAAATCATGAACAAAACCAAAAGACCTAGAACTAATTATTATATTGTTAATAATCCAGAATATGGAAAAAAGATTATATTTGATGATAATTTTAATGAAGAACTAACATATTATTTGAATGAAATTAGTAAATGCACACATATCAAGTTTGGTCAGGATTTTAACCAATCAATTGATTGTTTACCTGATTCTATAATCTCTATTGAATTTGGTGATGATTTTAATCAACTGGTTGGTAGATATCCAGAAGAACTTGATTCTATTTGTTTTGGTGGAGAATATAATTACCCGTTAGAAAATTTACCTTCTGGTCTAAAAACATTGGAGATACAACAAAGATATTTGGAAGGAAAATTTAATTGTCTGGTAGATAATTTGCCATGGGGTTTAACTACATTAAGAATCATTTCTGAATCATTTAATCAGTCGGTTAATAATTTACCACCGAGTCTAGAAATTTTAGAAATTAGAAGTATTATGTTCAATCAACCTGTAAATAATTTACCTAATACTATTACAGAATTGACAATTTATGGAGATTTTAATCAACCAATAGATAATTTACCTGAATCTCTAGAAATACTTGATTTAGAATGTAATATCGAACACCAAATTAATAATTTACCAAACAATCTGATAATATTTAAAATTGGTGTTGGAACTAATTTTGATACTAAAATAGGTTTTTTACCCAATGGACTCCAATTTTTACATATTGGCGGTGCTTATACACACCAGATTGTAAATCTAAATAACCAACTAGAATATTTGGTAATAGGAGATACAACTGGTTCTAGTATTGATTTGAATAATATGATATTTCCTACTAGTATTAAATATTTATATGTTTCAGTACCAGATGAAGCAGTTGAAAAACTACAAATAAAATACCCAAATATTTCGGTATCTAATGATTTAGAAAAAATAATGTTTAATAAAGAATTATAATTATTATGCTTGTATTTTTGACGGTCTACCTCTTTTTTTTATTGGTTCTTCTTCAACCTTATCCTCAATCGCAATAACTTTTTTACTTTCAAGTTCTAATTGTTTATTGTACATAATATTATAGTTATTTTTTACCAGCTCTTTTATTTTATAAAAAAATCTCATTAATTGTTCATCGGTTTTATTTTCGAATGCTGGGTCCTTTTCGTTTTTATTTCCATAATATTTTTTATAAAATTTTCCGATTCTATTAAAAAATTTTTCTTTAAAACTTGTGTTTTTTAATTTATCTTCAAGTTCTTCTTCATGCATATCTATATATTCTTGTATTTTGTTTTGTACTTCTGTAAATACTTCTGTTCTAGTGTTTAATACCCAGTCATTACCATCCCAGACCATAAATTTTTCACGGCTCAAATCTGTACAAAAAACTGTTTGGTTTTCGGGATATTTTGGATTGTTATAAATCATTTCTGCACATGCTTCAAATGCATTAGAACCAGTTAAAAGTAATACCTTGTCTTCAAAATGTTTTTTATTTAATAATTTATCTATTTGTTCTTCTCCAAATTTATTCATATTTGGTTTAATTACAATATTATTTAGTGTATTATTTGTTATACTAGATGGCTTTATTTTCTTAATTAATTCAGTTATTTTATCATTTTGTTCTTTTATCATTGATTTTAAATCTTTAATCTCATCATCTTTCTGTTCTAATAAAAGTTTAAACATTTTTTCTTTTTCCTCGTCTAGTTCTTTTTTTATTTTACAACTATTATTTCTTAAATGTTTGTTTAAATTTGCATTATTAAAAAATTCCTTATTACAATAATTACAAAAAATTTTACCATTATTTTCTGTATTTTTAACAGTTAAAATTAATTCATTTTTTGGATTATCATGGATTAAAATGGATTTTATATTTTTATTTGGTTGACATGGTTTTTTTTTATTCTCAGTATGATATATAAAGTCAGATTTTCTTGAAAAATCTTTAGAACATATTGGACAAGTATAATTAACCATCTTATATATATTTATAATATATAATTATTATTTTATATATTTTTATTTTTCCGTTCTTCCGTCGATTCTTCCGTCAAAATTCAAATATTTTTACCATTATACTTTTTGACCTATTTTCTCCTTTCTTTTTCATCCACTACTTTACTTTAAGGTTTCTAAATTATTTATACCTTGTGTGTTTTGGGTATTTTAAAAGGGTATTTTACTTTTTAAATTTTTCTTGTTAAATAAATTTTGTAAAAAATTTATGAAAAACATAATAATATAAATGTCTTAGCGTGCACTAATTATACAATTTTGTATTGTATAAATATAATTCACGCAACCAATTAATAATTTTTTTACATGGATTTAATTATAATATTATTAACTTTATTATTATTTATAATACTTATTTGCTCAGTTTTATATGTTAATTCAGTAATAATATCATTTTGTTGTTTTATCATTGACTCTAATTTATTTAATTGTTGGTCTTTGTTTTTAATTTCATTCTCTTTTTTTCCAATAATAGTTTAAATATTTTTTCTTTCTCTAAATATAATTCATGTTTTACCTTACATATATTTTTATTCATATATCTTGTTAGTAAATCTCTTCTTGAAAAAGTTAAATCACAGTACGAACAATTAAATGATTTTTCAGTGTTTACTGGTGTTTCTTCTTTAAAAATTAATAGTTTTGCTTGACATAATTTCTTTTTATTTTCTGTATGATTAACATAACTACTTTTTCTATCAAATTCTCGTAAACATATTGTACATTGATAATTGACCATCTTATATGTATTTATATTATTAAATTTATGTTTTATATATTTTTATTTAATGAAAATTATGCAAAAGTATGCATTTAAAAACTATTTTTATATAAAAATTGGATTTTTCATAAATATAATTCATACGACCAATTCTAGTTTAAATAAAAAATTGAAAATAATTTATTGTTATAAATAAATATAGTAAAAAGATGCTCGCTTGTAAAAATATAAGAGAATGTGAGATATATAGGTTTAATCCAAACTTTAATAAAGAATTGGACGAAGAAATTTTAGCCCAAATATCTGGTTTCAAAGAAATTGTTTTTGGAGATAGATTTAATAAACCAGTTGACAATTTACCTGACGGTATTATTAGTTTAATATTTAAAAATGATTTTAATCAAACAGTAGATAATTTACCGAATTCCATATTATTTTTGGACTTAGGTACTCATTTTAACCAACTAGTAGATAATTTACCAAACAGTTTAATTAGTTTAACTCCAGGAAGTATATTTAACCAGCCTATAAATAATTTACCCAATTCATTAAAATATTTAGTGCTAGATAAATATTTCAACCAGCCAATTGATAATTTACCTACTGGACTAGAACGTTTAACTTTTCATGGAGATTTTAACCAGCCGATTAAATTTTATCCTGAAACTCTAACACATTTAACTTTTGGCATAAAATTTAATCAAGAAGTTAACAATCTACCAAACAAATTGGTTTACTTGGAATTTGGAAATAGTTTTAATCAAGAAATTGGTGTCTTGCCGGATTCAATTAAAATTCTAAAATTTGGAACAAAGTTTGATAATAAATACAAACCTATTAACAAATTACCTGATTCACTTGTATATTTATTTTATCAAAATTATATAAGATTTAATAATTTGCCTAAAAGTTTGATTCAGAAAATTGGACCAAACTTTTAACAATAAAATTTGATTTTTTTAGTTAATTATATAATTTATAATACAATACATTATTTAATAATATGATAGCATTATCGTTAAGAGATAAAGAATTATTTTTAGGTACTGGATTTAACAGACCATTTACTGAATCAGAACTTGAACAATTAAAAGATTATACTAGTATAAGATTTGGACATGATTTTGACCAATCGGTTGATAACTTACCCAACACTATAACCAAGTTGGAATTTGGTTTGTACTTTAATCAACCTTTAAAAGGTTTACCATCTTCAGTAACCCATATAATTTTAGGAGATAAATATGCACAACCGCTTGATGATTTACCCGATACGGTTACCCATTTAGAATTAGGTTTTAGTTATAATTTACCAACAGATAATTTACCTAAATCATTGATCTATTTAAAATATGGTCAAAACTATGAACAACCTACTAATAATTTACCAAACAAATTAGAATATCTGGAACACGGTTGGTATTATGATCTTCCAATCGATAATTTTCCTGATAGCATTACTAAATTATTTTTAAAAGGTAATTTTAATCAACCAATTAACAAATCACCAAAATCATTAACTCATTTGACTTTGGGTATTAAATTTAATCAACCGATTGATAATTTACCTGACGGACTAATATTTTTACAATTGGGTGAAAAGTTTAATCTACCGGTTGACAATTTACCTGAATCATTAATTGAATTAAGAATAGATAGTAAAGAGTTTGATTTACCAATTGATAATTTACCTCGAGGTCTTAAAAAATTATATCTACCTTATAATTTTAATCATTCTGTTGACAATTTACCTAATTCCCTAGAAAAATTAAAAATTGGTGGACTGATTGATAAATCGCTTGAAAATTTACCTAACACAATTACAGAGCTGGTTTTTAATTTTCATCATAAACTACCTATTAATAAATTACCAAATAGTATAGTTAAGTTAGCAGATGGTCATAATTTAAAAAATATTTCAGAACTAAAGGAGCAATATCCTCATGTTAAATTTGAAAAAATATTTAGACGTGAACCTAGATAAAATTATTTTTATAAAAATTTGATAATTTTTTTTATTTATAAAATATAATGACTACTAATTTTAAAACATATAATCCTAATACAAGTAATTATCAGGATTTGTCAAATGTGTTTTTACCTTTGTCATCTGGTGTGGCAACAACCGCAACAAACTTTGTAGTAAATGGACAAGATCTAAATAAAATATTTGCTTCCATAAATTCACCTGGTGCAGTAAATATAGGTTTTGACACAGGATACAAAATAAGCGATGGAACAGATTTAAGAAATGTATTTGCATCAATAAATTCATTAGTTTTATTTTTAACAACTAGTGAATTATTGACAACTCCATCATGGACAAATAAAAGTAACACTACATTAGCAACAAATTTTTACTTGTCTTCTGGATATAATCATTTTAATTTTAAATTATATGGTGGTGGAGGTGATGGTGCTCAAGCAGGCACATCTACTTATGGAACAGGTGGTGCTGGTGCTGGTTCTTTTATCTCTGCTATTAATATTCCATACTCGAGTTCAGGAATCATAATATCATCAATAACATATCAAATTAGTGGTGGAGGAACTACTGGTCAATCTTTTTTAACAAAAGTCACTATAACTTATAGTGATAACACAAAAATTATTCTAAATGCAGGTTCTGGTCAGTCAACAAATATTAGTTCAGGAACAGCTGGAGCTGCAGGAGGAACAGCATCTTATACAAATAATACTGTGTTTTATTCAAATACAAATATTACTACTGTTGATGGAACTTCGGGAGGAAATCAAGGTTCAAATGGTACAACTAATGGATATACATCAAGTGGTTCAGGAAATTCAGGTGGTTCTACTGCTCCTGTTGGTAATCCACCAACAGCTACAAAAATATATTCAGCACCAGATGGTAATACATATACTATTTATAGTGCAGGTGGTGGTAAAACCCAAGAATCAACTGGTAGTTTGTACAGTTCAGTTACAGGTTATAGTTCTGCGGGTGCAGCAACACCTGCTAATTATCTAAGTAATGCACCTGCTTATAGATATGGTTCACATGGATGTATTGTTTTTTATTTGTCATCATAATTTAGAAATAACAAAAAATATTTAGACGTCAACCTAGATAATTTAACTGTATTTTTATAAAAATTTGATAATTAGTATAAATAATTATAAAATAATACTCTGAGATGATAATGATGGTTTGGGATTACATAAATATCTTAGTCGCATACCAGACGCATCAGTTTTAATGATTGATTCGCCGGTGTCTGGTCGTCAAGTCAGATTCACCAAAGTATAATAATATTTAGATAAAATATATATTATTTTTATTAATAATATATAAAAATTGAAAAAAGAAACATCTTTACAATCTTATATTATAACAATATTATACTAAGAGAACCATAATATGTCAGATTATATCGATCTTAGACTGATGGGTCTGGAGACTTGGGAAGTCCAGCTAATGTCTGGACACTCAGTCCTAAACTGCCATCATTCAAACAACAATGACCAAACAATTAGTCAGTGGACATACTTTAAGGATGTTTATCTTCCTGTCCACCCTAAACGTGTCTACAAGGTAGGAGACAATAATGCACAGCTGGTCCAGATTAACCCAACCACGATTCAGATACTGGAGAAGGACTCTGATGATGTCAAGTGTACCATTGATTTTGGTCGGAGGGTGCTGGTCAAGAAGATTGATGGTAAACGCATCCCTTCTACTATCAAGACCCGACTTGTAACACCACAGCCCAAGGTAAACAAGCCTTCATGTGCTGACATTGACGATATCATCGTGATTCTGGGTCTGGATGAGCAGGATTTGGAGATTAGCATGGACCATTGGGTTGAGGAGTTTGGAGTTAGGATTACGAACTCGACCCAGCCAATTGGTGAGAGATTTGGAACTGACCACAGGACCGCATGTGCTCAAATTACCACACCCGATGAGACCGTCACCATTCAGTCCAAGAACATTTGTGGAGAGTCAAAGGTTGCAGAGGCTAGCACTGAGACCATTGATGTTCAGACTCCTTCAGATCCTGAGGATATCAGGTTCAATGAACTGGAGGTTCAGTTCGGACACATGACCAAAAATATTTTTGAGTTCATGACAGAAGGTGCAATTGCTCGGTACAATGATTCTACCAATTCGTATTACCGTGATACGTGGGCTCGTTGTGTCGCTCAGACTACTGAGGACCTTGGACTTTTTGAGGGCAAGACGTTTGCAGAGATGTGGAAAGATAAGACCATGTCTGCAAAGAAGGGTCTAAGGGATGCAACGTGCTTTAACATCCACAACCTAGTTCCTGCTTCGCACCATCCTCGTGCTGAGTATCTAGACATGAAGTTTTCACGTGAGTACGAGAAGTGGAAGGAGTTAGAGAGCACTACCGAGTACTCCAAGAGGATTGCAGAGTACTGGATGCACTTTATCAGATTGCTGAAGGCTGACCCTGAGATGGTTCAGTTTTTCATCATGTTCTTTGATGAGGTGAACTCAGTGGACAAGATCACAATGGAGCAGGATTTGCTGAACGAGATGGAGAATTCCCGCACTGACATCATTTGTCTGCAGGAGGTAAGTGTTGATGACTACCACACGCTGACTAGTGCAGAGTTCCAGCAGAAGATGGAGTTATGTGGATATGTGCTTTCAATTTCTCCTTTCGTTGCTGGTACCAAGACTTATGGTGCCATCATTGTGAGGAACAACATGGCCTAAATATAATTTTTATATAATAATGTAAATAAATTTTTGAATAAATAAATTTATTATCAAAAAAATTGAAAAAGTAAATTATGGGATGTACATAATTATTTTAATTAACTATAAAAATCTCTTAGATTACAAATAGAATATATAAAAATGTCTGAGATTATTAACCAGACCAATATTACCAAGCCCAAGCTTTCCAAGGCTGAACGCAAGGCAATTCATGACGCTAAGGAGCAGGCCAAGATTGATGCTCTGATTGCTGGTAGGAAGAAGCATATGTTCGAGTTTACTGATGAGCAGAAGGCAATTGGTGATCTTACCAAGAGTTTTTATGATTACTATCTTTGTGACCATAAGACGTTCAAGCCTATGACCAATGGTGAGCGCAACAAGATTTTTGCCAAGAAGTTTCCTGAGCAGTTCCAGAAGACTGATTATCCCGAGTGCTTTAATTTCACCCATTGGATTGGGATTGATGTGAATGACATTACGTACAAGACCAAGCATGTTTATCCTGATGGTTTTAGCATCGAGTGCACTGCCAACTATGAGGACTGTAACGAGGAGGAGAAGGTAGAGTTTAACCGTCATGTTAACGAGCTTGGTGAGAGGTCTAACTCTCAGCTCATGGTGTTTCATGTGGACCATCCCGAGACGATTCATTCTGTTAAGATTAACATTTGGCGCAGTCCTACCGAGTCATTTGACTATTGGTTTCGTATTCAGTATCGTCCCAACCGGATTTACCTGACTGATTATGATGGTTTCAAGGTGTTTGATTTTGAGCTGAACCTTCTGTTTATCAAGTCGGTGTCTGAGCTGGATGCTGGTGATGTGTATGGGTTTAAGGTTGACCCTGAGAATTGGAATCAGGTCAGGATTTGGAGCATGAAGAAGGCAAAGGAGATTACGAACACTGAGGAGGATAGGTATCGTGATTATTACGATATCAATGGTATTGAGTCAATCGCAGAGCTTGTGGTCACTTAGATTTTTTTAATGTAAATTTTATAATGTAAATTTTATTTATAAAATGTTATTTATAAAAATATTTTTAAGAAAAATAATTTATACAACTAATTTATAATATAATGAGTGATTATTATCAAAAGTATTTGAAATACAAATCAAAGTATTTGGAAGTTCAAAAAAATCAAAAGGGTGGTGCAGGAATTTCACAACCTATTAAAGATTTAGTAGCCAAAGTTATTGAAAGAATTGAACCAAACTCAATAGTAAACAAAACTGGTGATGTTCGTTAAAAACCAGAATTAGTTGAATATATTAATTCAGCTATTACAAACTCTGGTAAAAATCTTATCGGTGGTATTATTACTAACGAAAAAGAAAAAGAATTAGAAGAAAAGAATACATCAAGAAATATAGAACAATTTAATGAAGTAGCAAGAGAAATCGGAAAAGCAGTTAGACCAGTATATGTTTATGCTACAGTTGGTTCAAGTTCTGCACAAGGATTATTCCCTGGGCTTACTGACGCTGTAAAAATTGAACAAATCAAAGCAATTCCCAATATAAATCTTCGTGAATACGGTGCACTTAATTCTGCAAGTGTAAGTACCGAAGAATTAAAAGCAAAGATTAGAGCTTATTTGACCGCTTTACTTCAAGCTTCTAAAATTATCACAGGTTCAGAATCTGTTGAAGACAATTGGATTATTGTTTCTAATGCAATTGGTCACCAAGTTAAAGGAGATAAAACTGGTCCTTATTCCATCAATATCTGGGAAGAAGGTTCGGGTGATTTAATGAAAGATGATTCACCATTTGGAAAAGCATTATGTGAAATTGCTAAAGAACTTGGTATACGTGGTTATTTAATCAATAGAAAGAAGAAAGAAATTAAAGGTGCACACGCTGAGGAAAGTTTATATGAAATGGCTGACAGAACAATTGCTTACGATTGGTCAAACAAACAGTTAGTTAAATACGTAAAAACTGATGGAGTAGTATCAAGAGGTGAAACTATTCAATTAGATTCTATCACTGTCACTTACAATTCATCCGACGCAGATTTAATCAAATTATTAGGTTAAAATCTTTTTGTAATGCAATAAAAATTAATTTTTTAGATAAGTAATTTAATTTTTTAGATAAGTAATTTAATTTTTGTAATACAATAAAAATTAATTTTTAGAAAAGTAATTTACATTCCATATTCTTGGTCTTTTCTTAACCATTTTTTTACTCTCAATCCGCTAGCCAATGTGACTTCCTTATAAACATAGTCATCATCATCATCCGATTGGATAGAACCTTCAAAATCTGATTCGTTATCCGAATCGTCAGAATCATCTGAGTCATCGATTTCTCCATTTTTCTCCATTTTTTCTCCATATTTTATGTTGTCTTCTTATTTACTTTTTAACCAACCAAACCACGAACGACCAACCTATTATTTTACACTTTATTACTTTTTTTATTTTTCTCTAAAAAGTTCTAAATATTTTTTGTTTTATTGTGTGTGTGTAGTAAAAAATAATAAAAATTTTTTTTTATTATTTTTTTAAAATTATTATTTTTTTCATTAAAATTTTTATAGTTTTTTTATATTTTTAGTGCACCAAATTGAAAAAAATGAATGGTTTTTTTATTGATACTATCCCCTCGATACTGATTGTTGGTTTATATAAAAATATATCAGTGTACAAAAATAAAAAAAATTATTGATTAATTATAAATAATAAAATGAAATTTTACACAACAAAAGAACAGGAGGAATTAAAATCTAAAGATTACAATCTAAAATTAAAAAAGAAAAATATGATTTAGATGGTGGATATTTTTTAAATAATATTTTTTAAATAATATTTTTTAAAAAATATAGAGGTAATATATAAATGTTAGATAATAGAGAGATTCACATAATAATATTGGTAGTAGTGTTAGTGATAATATGTTATATGAGTAGGAAGGAAAAGTTTGAGATAGAACATACCAGAACATCGAACAGTACGATAAAACATGGTGAAAAATATTTAGGAATAATAGGTAATAGATTAGGTTTAGAGGATAAAGTGGTATATTTTAATTTGAGTAGTGATTTGAAGAAGGGGAATAAAAATATATTTTACAATTTGGATGATGGTACGATAGAGTTGTCAAATACGTATCCAAGAATAGTTGGTCCCCATTATATAAAATTGATGTTTGATAATGAAGGTAGAATTTATGGGATTTTGGCGGATTTTGATCCAAAAACATATTATTTAAAAATAGATGATTTTGATGTAAATTTAACAGATAAAATTATAGAATCAACAGTTTTTTCGATAAAAAATGAATAAAAAAAATTGGTATGATAAAAGATATATTATGGTATGTAAAAGTATATACGATAAACAATATGCGATTATAAAAATATGTGGTGGAGTTATTTTTGTGATGTTAAAAAAATTTTTATATAGATTAATTTATATACATTATCATGTATATATAGATAAAAAGAAAGTGTAATGGATAAGTATAAATAATAAGATGTGAGATTTGTTTGTAAATAATAGTATTGTAAATAATGAAATAAAAATTATTGTAGTAATTGGTAAATATTTTCAGAATAATAAATGTTAAGCCAATATATTTAATTATAAATCGGGGTATTGATAATACAATACTCATGGCACTTTATTTAACTTCAACATATTACTTACTCATTATCTTATTTACATTTTCGAATTGTACTATAGTTGGCTTCATGAATAAATTAGTTTATTGTAGAGACAATAATTTGTAAAATAAAATTACAAAAAACAAAATTCTACAATAAACTAATTTATTCATGTCTTGGGTGGGCCATCAGGTTTTGTCAAGCGGACCTTATATCCCATTTTAAGATTATTATATAATTCTTTACATTATACATAACTTACACAATTAAGTCATATTCGAAAATAAATGCATTTTTAACAATAAATCCAAAAGTTTAAAATATTTTAGGATTACATAATAGTTGGATTCATGAAGAAAATAATTTATTGTAGAGACAAAAATTTGTAAAATTAAATTACAAAAAAACAAAATTCTACAATAAACTTATTTCTTCATGTCTTGGGTGGGCAATCAGGTTTTGTCAATCACCCCTTATATCCCATTTCAAAACTATGTTTTAACCCTCTAAACTAGACATAAAAAAAGATGCATAGCTTACGCTCTCTAAAAGTTTTTCTTATTGCCAAAATGTTCTTATCGTAGTCAGCTTACGAACATTTTGGCAACTGTTTGGAAACCAATTCGCTTTGTAGTGATCAATTACAATAGCACTTTGGTCCCCAGTTGTCAACTTACTCGTCATTATTTTTTTATAAAAAATAATTTGATGTATCTATTTTTAACACCGTCATATTCAATAAGTACATTTTTAGAAAGAATAGTGTAATCATGATCTTTATAAATAGCTCTTAACAAAGTAATTTCATTACCTTTTTTTTCATTATTTTCACAAACAAAATAACCCCATCTACAACATCTATAATATTTTTTGATATCTTCAACAATATCATTTAAATATTTAATCAATTCTTCATTTTTATATAACTCAACTAAAAGAATAGAATTATTATTATCATTTAATCCAATTAAGTCATTAAGTCTATTAATAATTTGTGTTCGTTCATCACTAAATAATATTTTTTTATTACGTCTAACTTTTATATTGTCTTTTTTGTCTTCCATTTGTATATATTATATATTTAAGATAAATTTAAATCAAAATTTTTTAAATATAAAATTTACAATTACATTAATTTAAACAATTTAAATATAATTTAATATATAAGTAATATATATGGAAGAAAAAATATTTATTTCAGTTGGAAAACCAATAAAAAAAAATTATGTATTTAAATGTGAACATGGAAAGAATAAATATAATTGTCAAGATTGTAATAGTTCATCATATTGTGAACATGGAATAAAAAAATCATTTTGTATAAAATGTGATGGAATTTCATTATGTAAACATAATAAAAAAAAATGGTTATGTAGAGATTGTGACGGTTCATCATTTTGTATACATAGAAAATATAAATCAATGTGTAAAGAATGTGGTGGTTCATCTTATTGTAAACATGGCAAACAAAAATCATGCTGTAAAGAATGTGATGGTTCAAGAATTTGTACACACGGAATACAAATACCTATTTGTAAAAATTGTAAAGGTTCACAAATATGTCAACATGAAAAACAAAAATCACGTTGTAAAGAATGTGATGGAAAACAATTATGTAAATCAGAATGGTGTGAAAAACAAGGAAATAAAAATTATGAAGGCTATTGTCTATTTTGTTATGTTCATTTATATCCAGATAATCAAATAGTTAGAAATTATAAAACAAAAGAAAGAGATGTTGTTGATAGAATACAAAAAATATATTCAGATTTTACATGGATACATGATAAAAAAATACAAGACGGTTGTTCACTTAGAAGACCAGATTTATTACTTGACCTAGGTTCTCACATTATAATAATAGAAGTAGATGAAAATGCACATTCAGACTATGATTGTTCATGTGAGAACAAAAGATTAATGTTATTATCTCAAGATGTTGGACACCGCTCAATTGTCTTTATAAGATTTAATCCAGATTCTTATATTGATAAAGATGGTAACAAAATAAAGTCATGTTGGAAGATAAATAAAACAACTGGATTATTAACAATAGATCCTAAAAAAATAAATGAGTGGGAAGCAAGAATTAATATTTTAATTGAACAAATAAAATATTGGGTTGAAAATCCATCTGACAAAATGATTGAAATAATTCAATTATTTTATTCCTAAAATAATATTTATGGTTAATCCAGATATTTAAAATACAAATTAAATGATCGGATTAAAAAAATTTTAAATTTTAGGATTATACAATAGTTGGTCTCACGAAGAAATTGGTTTATTGTAGAAATTATTTTTGTAGTTTTAGTCTACGATTTTTACTTCTACAATAAATTTTATTCTTCGTGTATTCTGAGGCCAATAGGATTTTGTATTTTAGGATGCATTATTTCTTTTCGTTCTATACATTTTAAAAAATGCATAGCTTACGCTAATCAAAAAAGTTTTTTGTTTTACCAAAATGTTCTCGTTAAGTCCGTTAAGAACATTTTGGTAATTTGATGATTTGAACACAATGACCAATTGTGTTTTTGTCATCTTATTACCAACAAACTCGTTTTCTCAATGACCAGTTGATTAAACAAGTTTGTCAATTATGGTAAACAGCATTTCAAATGACCAATTCGATATGCAGTTTGGCTGTAATTCTTAAACTGGTCAGGTCTTAGAATCACAACTTGTTCTGGATAGAATAGATTTAGAAAATATTTTTTCATTTTCGGATTAAATTAATCTATATATTTTTAAAATTTTCTCGGTTTTAAACGAGGTTTTTAATCAAATTCAGTTATTATCTGATTCGGTTTCTATGTATCTTGTTTATTGTTGAATCTGGCTTATTGTAGTATTCTTTGTACTATTTGAGAAAAACATGGTTTGTGAAAAGATAATTTTTACCCCCTTCGTTTTATTCTACAATAATCTGATCTCAACAATTATTCTGAGGGCCTATATTTTATTTTAGGACACACCTATTTCCGACCAACAAATTATCATATCCGAATTGGAAAAAATACCCCCTACAAATTATTCTGTCCAAATACGCCATTTAAACCTAGTCCAATTTATCATATCCGAATTGGAAAAAATAGGGCCTACAAATTATTCTATCCGAATTGGAAAATAATTTATAGGCCCTTTAAATTATTATTTTTTTTATTTTTCCTTTATATATATAAATATATTTTAATAATAAATATATATATTAATATTAATTATATACATATTAATAAATTAACATGTAGGAAAAATTAAAAATAATTTAAAG
>JACCDY010144831.1_pt1 | contig 20897 bp, 10 predicted proteins | sample 7446391 | NCBI WGS metagenome assembly JACCDY01 (sample SAMN15323451, study PRJNA562643) | freshwater metagenome | isolation source: river surface water | place: USA:Blue River Watershed | collected 2017-08-18 | reverse complement strand
TCCGCACAATAAACCCATTACCACTAATTCCACCCGATGTATTGTTGTCGGCTAATTGCAAACCATTACTAAACGCATCCCTTATGTATTGTATATTCCCCCTCAACTCCACAAACCAAGTACCCCCCGATGATGTAATCAAACCATTGGTGTAGATGTTTGAGCGTGAGAATGAATCGGCAACCCTTGTCGCTGATGCGGTTGTTGTTGGTATGTAGGTTGTGGGGTATGCGCCTAGTTCGAGTTGTGCGCCCCAAATAATCAAATTATTGCTCGTTGAACCTAAATAAGAATTGCAACCACGGGAATCCAAACTTGAAATTGCCGTTCCATTGGATAAGGCAAAGAAAGCAAAGGCGCTTGTTGTTGCCAATGATGCTGAAATTGTTATTCTTATCCAACTTGAATTAGGTAATTGCGATATTGTAGCACCGCTAAAAGTACCACCGCCAATTCCAACACCACTTGTGAATGTTAGTGTGTCTAAATCAAATTGAGCCGCTGCCCATACCGCTGCATTGCCTTGTTGGTTAAATGACAAACGACAATATCTTGATGTCCCCTTTAATACAAATAATGAATAAGTATATGTAGTTCCACTGGTTATTGTATAGGCACTTCTATAAACTCTGTGTACATCCGTTACCGCCGTTTCAGATACCCTATCCGCAGTTGTGTTTCCATCGGGCGCAGTTGTGGTGTTTGAAGATACAGTTAAACCCTCTAATGACCATCCGTTTGTAAAATCCTCACTATACAACGCCAAATTCGTCCTCTGCGGCTCCAACAACAACGCTGGACAACTGCCGTACATATAACTCAATCTCGGTACACCCGAACCCATTGACTCCAACAAGCCCGAACTATTTGTCCTTACTGCCGTGGATGCCCGTGTCCAAGTTAAATCCCCGTTTCCGTTTGTGGGGATTTCGGCATATGCTTTGCCCGACTTGTATCCGCTTGGAATGAGCAACAAAGATGCTGACTGCAATAACGATGATGCATCTCCAACACATGAAATTGATTCGACTATTGCTCCATCAGCAGTTACACGACTTTGGTAAGCTCCTGAGAAACTTCCCATATATCTTTGTCGATTTATGCCAACGCCAATTCCGATTATCATTTCAAATATGCTATAACGCTTCCACTAGTCAAAGTGATTGAAGAAAAATGAGAGCCCTTTGCTGCGGTAATCAACATACCCTGTCTAATATTTACAGATGTGAGACCCAAAGCAGAGGTAATATCAGTTCCTGCTGGATCTAAAACTTGTGCCACAACAGCATCAGCGTTGATTACAAAACCTTGAAACGCTCCAGTATTGGCTGATGTATTTGAAATGACTTTACAACCGGTCAAACCACCTTGAAAGTCTAATGAACGTGAGAATACTTCTTGCATATATCAAAGATACGAATTAAAAACAAAAAAGGCAACCGTGTAGGCTGCCTCTTCTGAATGGGGTTTTTGTTTAGAAACACTCAAGAGCCTGAGCCTTAACCAAAATGGTCATAGTCTCGTTCTCCTTAATGAAGTTTTTAAGTACTTCGGTGTCAGTAGGATCTAAGTCCAACTCTTCTCCGTTGTACATTTTACTTGCCCAATGCCAGAACTTGAGAGCATCTCCCTTTCCTGATTGAACTAGTGTTTGACCGACAATCTTGCCGATGTTTGTGTCTGCGATTTCAGTTCCATCTAGACCAAGTAAGTTTTTGTTAAAGTTTATCATATAATTGTAAAGTTCAATTCGTTGCAGGCCCAAGTAGTAACATATGAATCGTCTGAGCCCCAATTATCATAAATGGCTTGGTCCATAGTTAAGTTTCCGTCCATAAGCGCAGCACCTGGGGTTTTATCTCCCTCTTCGTTTTCTACCTCTGACAAAATCTGCCAGTAGAAACTAACTGAGGTTGGATTCATCGGGAAGTTCAACGCAATGATGTTGAAGTATTTTGCTGTTCCCTTGGTTGGTACTACGATGTCTTCTATTTTGATCATATTACAAAGTTAAAAAACATTTGTGATAATACCACTATCCACTTGAATGTTCTGTTGTCCAGGAGGGTTTCCGATTATTACTATAGTACCTGTCCATCCGTTAACACCATTTACAGCGAATGCTTGACCATCAATAGTTCCGCTTACTTGTAATCTGTTGCCGTTGTCTGATGTTGTACCGATCAAGAAGTTACCCGTTGAGTCTACGAATCTGGCCCTTTCTGTGTTTCCTGTACCTAGTACAAAATCAGTAGATGAATAAGTACCTACTAAGAACTTACCGCTTCCTCCTAAGTTAGCCATCAAAGATGCACTTCTTACAAGGGAGATTCCCATCTGAGACCCCGAAACTCCAGATCCAAATACACGATAAACCACGTTATCAGTTTGATCATTCTGTGCAACCCAAGCAGCAGAAGCATTTGTACCTGTGGCAGTAATTCTTCCGAAGATATTGGCGTTACTTGAGTCAACGATGTGTAGTTTGTCTGTGGGGGCTGCGATACCAATACCTACTCTGTTGTTAGTAGCATCTACGACTAAAGTATCTGTGTCTACTGTAAAATTGCTTTGTACTCTTGCTGTTCCGTTTACATCTAAGCGATACCCTGCGTCTGTGAAAGTTCCTCCGTTTTGAAGAAGTAGATTTCCAGTAGAATCAAACCATTGCGCCCATTGATTAGCATTGTTACTTGATATTCTAACACCACCAGCAGTATTACTTCTAATATTACCTGTGTACATTGTACCGATAACACTTTGTGCAGAATAAATACTATTGAATCTCAGAGAAGATGAGCCTATAACACGAGTATTATCAGCATTTGGTAAAATATCTCCCCACACTCTTATCGCAGCATTTGTTACTCCAGTATATGCACCATTTGTAAATGTTGGATTTATATCTAATCCTACAAGAACATCGTTGTTTGCAGCAGCAACAAGTGTTTGGTTCAAATAAGTACCTCTAGCTATTGCTGAGGCCGCAGTTACAGAACCCGTAATGGTTGTTCTACTGTTAATAGTGGTTACGTAGTTAGCAAGGGACAACTTGTTAACCCACATACCCAATCTTTCTCCGAACTCGTAACGAACCAACTCGTTGTTTAAGCTTTCGTTATAGACAAACTTACTAACTCCTTGGAATGTTGATGTTCCTGCCTCTGGTGCAAACAACCAAGATGAAGAAGTAAGTACAGAGGAAGTACCATTCCATCCATAACCTTGAACCATAAAGGCAGGTGAGAACTGTTGAACGCTTGCTGTTGCTTGAGCACCATTAGATAAAGTAAAACCTCCTGAATGGTTTTGTCCCACGGCATCTTTAAGATAACCTACAGGATATAAAAACAAAGAGTTTTGACCAGTACTGTCAGATCTGAGACCGAAGAATGGTAGCCAAGAACCACTATTTAAACGCTTGTACCAAATCATTCTAGTAGAATCCCAAGTTTGGGGCTCAGACTGAATTGCTACATCGTGAGTTTTCAATGCTCCTGAAACCCAAGCACTACCAGAAAAGATTATACTTGGAGAGTTCTGCTGAGTTACTCCAGAAGTTGCTGCTGTTGTATTTGCAAGAGTAAGTCCTCCTGAAGCAACCGTAGTTGTAAGAGAGTTAACTTGTAATCTTTCGCTGCCAACTACGTCTAGTTTAAACCCTGCATCCGTTGTAGTACCTACAAGCAAGTTACCTGTAGTCGAGGCAAATCTTGCTACCTCTGTTCCCGACCTTAAAAAAGTAATGTTAGGTCCATTAATAACAGCACTTGCTCCATTTGCTCTAAAGTAATTAGTAGAGCCATAGTTTAATTCTGAATAGGTAGCGTTATCTATAATTAACTGAGCAGCAGCATTTGTTATTCTAGTACTTCCTACTACATCTAACCTATACGTAGCATGAGCAGTTGTACCTATTCCGATATTCCTACTGCCGTTCCAATAGAAAGGAAAAGAATCTTCACTTCCTCCACCTTGATCTCCGGGGCGTGCAGTTAAAAGTTTAATATTCGATAAATTAAAAAAGTTGCCTCCTCCAGTTCTTATCACACTAATTCTTACCTGCATATCCGCTCCGTAATCGCTTACATAAGCAAAGTAATTTGTTTGGTTTATAGTTGTGGTAGATGTATGTCTTGTAATCCATGCTGTACCATTCCAAGATTCTACAAGAACGTTAACAGTAGCCTGAGGACTATTCCAAGCAATCCCTAAAACTAACCATTGACCTTGGGAATAGTAAAGTGCTGCACTATTAAAAGTCCACCTTGCTCCAAAAACCGTAGTATTGTCAATAATCGGAATACTTTGACTTTGCTTCTGAGAAAATAATTCTGAGTTAAATGTGCCAGCAGACCAAGTAGTTCCGTTGTATGTCTCATAAGTACCCCCTAATCTGTTGAACGCAAGCAAATCGTGCCAAATCCAAGCAGCAGGTGCTTGAATAAGTTTTGAAGTATCGTTTGTAAATGTTGTATTAGCAGAAATACTTGTAATATTATACCCCGTAATACCTGAACTGATTCCACCGCTAGCCAAAATTGAACCAGTGAAACGAGAAGTTCCTGTGACATCTAGTTTATATCCAGAGTCTGTGGTATTGCCTATACTTGTATTTCCTGTAGCAAATACAGTCAATGCTGGGTTAAATGTACCCGAAGAACCATTTACTACAAGTTGAACAACCCCACCTGCTTTAACGTAGGTTTGTCCTCCCCATCCTGCATCTACTGGACCAAACTGAAAATCGTTAACAGCAGTAATAAGCATTGCTCTTCTAGAAGTTCCTCCAGAATCTTTCCACCGTATTGGTCTATTGTTGTCTAGTAAAAAGTCTCCAGAAGAAACATAAGAATCACCCGTAAAACGTGTTGTTCCGTTTACATCTAAACGATAACCCGAATCAGTTGTTGTAGCAATAAGTACATTACCTCCCGATGGATTGATGGTCAATGCTGTAGTGCCAGCTGCCAAAGCAGTATAAGATTGGATGAATGGTCTAACCCCACTATTTACTGTTCCAATTCCAACACCACCGGGAGATGCCAAACCTCCCCCGATAAAAGCTGCAACCGTATTGCTAGGAGCAATCACAGTTAAGCTAACTATAGGGGAAGTAGTTCCAATACCAACCCTACCATTAACCGTATCTGTGTAGATTAAGTTAGTAGCAACCGTAAGCCCACCGACAGTAATCGCATTTGTAGTTGTATTACCTGCTGTGGTTACGGCCGCTAGGGTAGGAGTAGGTACAGCAGTGGCTACGGTCACATTCTTCCAGACTTGCTGGGTGGAATCGTACTGCAACAAATCGTTATTTGCAACGCTAGTTATCTTGACGTTGTGTAATTCATCAATCTCATAACCATTGTCAACCTTGACGAATATCTTACCATTTACCCCATGGGCATATACCACATATCCCATAACCACAGTGTGATTTGGGGCAACGGGTTTAACTTTAGTCAGAGCACCCGGAGTTGTGGGGCTCAGAAACAGAACATCTCCATCTACCCAAGTTTCTCCCTGTAAAGATCCTGTCGTATTGATTCCATTTACGTTACCGAAGATGGTGATGAAACCTTCTTGGTTATTTGCAATATTCTCTGTTACAATACCTAATGTAGTTACTGAGTCGGGATCGTTATTACCTTGTGCTAAAACTACTGCTAATCTTTGGCCCTGAGCCCCACCTTCTGAGGCAATACGAACCCTAACTACTTTGTATTGGGACTCAAGCAAATCAGCACCCGTCTTGTTTACAACACGTGCCAATGTTTCTTGACCTACTTGAAGCGTAACGTTACCGCCCTTTAATCTTAAATCAGCAGTGCCATCTTGGTCGTTCCACGCAAACATCCCCGGTTGTAGGGTAGGTGTAGCTGCGGTATCTAATTGAACGTAATCAGTTGTTATGCCTCCTACATTCAATGTATTGGTAGAGACATTTCCTACTGCCAGTACCTCATCCAAAGTAGGAGTGAGGCCATCGGCTATAATTAATTTGAGATTCTCAACGATCTTACGCAGACGAATAGCCTTATCCCTCTCCGCTTGATCACGAGTCTTTTTATACTTTAAGTCGGCCTCTCTAGCAGACTTTAATAGTTCAGATGCTATAACGTCTAGTGCTGCCATTCGAGACCCAAATATTAAGCAATATCCTTACTTTCGATAACGGTATATGTAAAAGAGTTACCTTGCAATTTGGCGGCTTTCTTGCAATGCTGCATAAACACATCAAAATCCTTCACTCGCTTGAACACAGTACATCCGTGAGACCAGTGGTCAATCCATGTTGAATCTTGACCTGCCTTATGAATATTGATTCCATAAACACCCTCGGTGATTTTACTCTCATCATAAGCCATATCTTTGTTGGCATCACGATAAACCTTCACGTTGGCTTTCTGCTTCAGTGCTTCGTACTTACCTTGATGCAACCCAACGCAGTGAGAACCGGGGTATTGACCAGGAACGATGCGAGCAGTACCCGTACCATTGTTTCCCTCAGCCATCGGTGCTTTTCCAGGATCGGTTGTTGCACTCCAAATAAAGAATTTCCACTCTCCGTTCTCCTTGAATGAAATAGAAATCCAATCGTCAAATACGTTGGTTACTTTCTTGCCTGGAGCGCTATTACGGATTCCGATTACGTTCATATTGTAATCGCCATTTTCAAAGTACTTGTACCCTTTGGCTTTTACAGCCGCTTCAATTTGTTCTCTTGTAAACATATTATCGTCCTAGTGAGGTTAAAAATTTATCTGTAATTGTTTGGAAAGAAGTGATATCTGAGGCCGTCAGATGTTTTCCTATCGTAGCCAAACCAAATGTCTTAGTTGTAAATCCAGATGCAACTCCTGCTAAGTTAGTAGCACCAATGTAGAATGTATCAGAAGGCACATCACTAACATCTACAGTTGTAGAATTGAGTGCTTTCTGAACACCATCCAAATAAACAAAGGCTGCCGATGCGCTGTAACGAGTTGCTAGGTAGTGACCTGCTGGTGCACCCAAACCCGAAACCAAAACACGACCTGCAACACCACCATTACTCCACATATCTGCGTAGTAGTTATCAGTACCTGCGTCAAATGCTATACGAATCCTATCATCGGCAGCAGTGCTGCCTACACCCATAGGTACGTTAGCAAGACCACTGTTTGCATCGGGAGTATAGAATGAGAAGTGAATATCCTCAATTGTTGAGGCAAGTGCACTGAAATCAAAATTGGTATCTCCGAATCCTGTTGTTCCGTTGAAGTCTACACCCTGTACACCGTAAGTCATACCACCTGCCCAAGTGATTTGGTAGTAGTCTGCATCTTTTAGGTTGAATGATGTAGTTGATGATGTACCTCCCAAGAAAGGATAGATTGCGTAGAACTTGTTCCATATTCCTGCGGCTTTCAGTTCTGTTACATAAGTGTTTACAAATGGGATAATTACGCCATCTGAGACCCCACTCTTGTTTTTATATTTCTTAACATCAGGATCTAAGAAGGTTTCAGACAACTCTTTTCCTAAGTCTGTCTCTTTGAACGCGGCTAATTCAGCTGCACTTACAGTACAATTGCCACAGTTTTTTGCGTATTGATTTGACAAAGAGATGATAGTGTCTTGTTCTTCATCAGAGTAACATTCGATGTTCTCAAGACAAAACTTTAGGAACAAACATTTTTTGATATGTTCTTCGTAAGAATGACATGGAACATCGTAAACAGCATCATCAATCTGCTTCTGTGAATACTCACATACCGCCTTTCTTGTGGCAGCAATGTAAGATTTCAAATATGCGTCTAAGTCGTACTTAACAGCCACAGCTTTTCTTGATTTCGTTTGGACAATTATCTATGGCCTTTTCAATGTCGGCATACAGTTCTTCAGCTAATACATACTCTCCGCACTCCATAGCTTGAATCATTTTATCGTACATCAATTTGATTTCAAAATAATCATCACAAGCGAAATTGCTCAACGCTAGTTTACCAAGTGTGCATTTCAATACTGCGTCTCTCAGTGTGTAAGTACTAATTGTTTCTGAGTTTGCACCAACTGCGAAGGTTGTGTCAAATTTCCAGATACCATCAGTCATTGACAAACTTGGGGCGAGGTCTTGAGCACGGTATGTATCGTTATCAAAGTTACCGCCTGTCATTACGATTGTGACGGTAGTTCCTGCTGGACTTGTTGCTATTGTACTAATGGCAGTTAAAGCAGAACGTGCTTCATTCGGAGACCCCCAACCTTTTGGGTTAGTCACCGCATTATAGTCACCGGTTGAATCAATAATGATAAACTCGGTGCTAGTATGTTTGAAAGTTACTATTGGGTCTACTAAAAGTGCCATAATACAAATATACGAAATTATTTCTGTTTAAAGAATTCATCCCAGTCTATCTCCTCTTCTCCAGATTCGCCTGTGTTTTCAGTTTTGGTCTGTTCTACTGGAGCTGAGTAATTTCTGTCTTCTGTGTACTTTCCTTTCTTCGCAAAGAAAATGTCCTGTGCTGTCTTTTTGGGAAGATACTGAGTCATCTCTGGGTTTTCATACAACAAATCCAAAGCATTACTATAGATGTTACTCTTTTCTGCTTCAAGTAGGGCTTTGAATTCTTCGGGTCTGTCGATTGCCATTTTCTTTCTTGCTTCGAAAATAACTCCTCGTTGTGTATTAATCATTGTTGCATCAGCAGCAGCATACAAACTACTCAAGATTTTACCAAGAATAACAAAACCATATTGGTTTTTACCATCTGTCATCTGATTTAATATTGAATTCGGATCTATTAGTTCTCGAATTTCAGCATTTTGAATAAACTGATTGACAATAGTTCTTCTTGCTTCACCTACCGCTATTGCATACTTTTCGTACTCTTCAGGAGACAATCTGTAACTCTCATTTCCAACTCTGGTTTTTATTATAGGAGAAGGACTCTGTGGGAACGCTGTCATTACATCGCCTTTTTTAACCGCAGTATAAACTAATCTTTCCCAACTCAAATCCTTTTCATCGTACAATCCTTTTGAGAACTTAGTAACATCGAATGCGTTGTAGAACCAAGAATTTCTTCCAACGGGAGTTTGTGGAATAGGACGACCAAAAGCATCTACTTTAGCCATGATGTTATTTGGGTCATCAAAAGGCCAGCGTTCTTTAACCTTAGTCATGAAGTCATAAACTATCTTATCGGCTCCTTCATATGGACTATCGTACTCAGGAATGTAGTTTCTGTTTGCCTTATCAAAGATAGCCAATGAGTTAGGAAGAGCTGCTGTACTCAAAGTAGTCAAAAGACCACTTACAAATCTTTCACTTGCTCCTTCTTGACGCGGATCGAGTGCACCCAATGCCTGATTTAATCCTTTTACAAAAGACTGGTCAACCAAATACTGAAGAGTTTCTGATACACTACTGTTCCAAGCAAAATCAGATATTGTGCTAAACACAGTTTGGTTTGTGATTTCTTTACTCTTTTCTTTTTCTGTTTCTCTCTTGTCGCTCTGAGAAGCAAACAAAATACCACCAAATACACCCAAGAATCTGTAGTCAATGATTGCATCTCCTTCTCTCCACATATCATCTTTTTCGCCATTTGCATATCTTTCTAATAGAGAAAGGTTCATGCTATATGGTCTTTCAAATCTATAGATGTAATCCTTGCGTTTTTTGTCTTCTCCTTGTGCACCTGCGCTCAATGCTCCACTCTGTGCAATCCATGTTCCTGCGTAGTTCAATGCGGTACCTACGAGTCCTCTTCCTATTAATTCATCTCTTTTGCGTGCTAGGTCTTGTCTCTGAGACTCCAGTTTTAATTTTGTTTGTGGGTTTTTGGTATTTTTAATCTGTTTGTTTAGTTTGTTCATCTGAAGGAAGTTGTACGCAGCCTTAGCAAAAGACCATTCTGGAATCATAATTTCAGCAAATTCAATTGCCAAGTTAGTTGGAATCTTAGCAAACGGAATAACTCCAGTTGCTCCCAACTTCCAAATTTTTCCTTCTATTCCTTTTCCTGAACCATAAAGTTTTGAAATAAACCTATACGCCTTTGAGTTATTAGAGTATACGTATCTCAAAGCCTCGTTATCAGCTTTTGTATTTGAATAGTCAGAATTTAACTTGATGAAGTTTTCTATGTCTGTTGGATTTTTCAAACCAGATAGTTTGGCTTGTTCTGACAAAGCAGAATAGTAAGCCATATTCCTAAATACCGCATCGACAGAACCCAACAATCTAAAGAATGCCTCTGCTGGTAAACCAAATATACCCTCAATTGCTTTGATTGCTTTTTCTTTTTTTGGTATTTTTCCTTTTGCGTTTAGGTTATAGCCATACTCTGCTGCGATATCAGCATCAGATTCACCTTGAATTTTAGCAATTACAGAACCCAATGCCTCAGTCATAGATTTAAATCCGTTAAATCCAGATTCAATTTGAAGTCCCTGTGAACTTTCTGGCAAGTTTCCTTTCTTTAGAATATCAATTCCCTTTTTGATTCCTGTGGTAAATCCATATTTCCATCCTGCGCTATAATAATCCCAACCTCTCATTGTTCCTTTGTTTGATGAAACTGCTGACACACCAGATGCAATAAGATTGATTGGTATGTTAAAGATAGCTTTTATTGCGTTTGATGTAATGTTGATGATGGTGGAAGTAGGAGTCAACAAGTTACCTCGGATAAGTGTTTCCCAAGTGCTACTGTAACTGGCGTCAGATACATATGGTCTTGCAACTGCGGCAAACTGTTGTCCGATATTCTGAACGTTTTGCAACTGCTGTTGGAAGTACTGCATGTTTGTCTTTCCTGCTACTGGGCTTTGTCCACCTGGGTTATTCTGTGCTGCTACTTTTGCATTTTTGAATTTTATCTTAGCTTCATCGTAAGCATCTCCTAACTCCAATAGTTTTTTCTTGACTGGTTCTGGAAGTTGTTTACCCTCTTTCTTCAATTTGTTTACTAGATTTCTTGCTCTGAGAGCCCCAGACTGATTTTTCAATCTTGTAAACGCTTGCAACGCACGACCTAAGTTTGTTCCTGTTGCTATGAGTTTTTCAAATTCATCTTGAACATTTTCTCCTCTTGCTTTCTTTTCTAGAATGTCTTGAATTTGATTTGCGATAGCAGCATCTAGATTTGATGAATTGGCAAAGTTTTCAATCATCGCTTGTGATTCCTCGATTGTCAATCCGTCCATTTCTATTTCTAATTGTTCAGCCGATCTTCTCACATACATGCCCGCAGCTTCGTTTTCTGCAATTCTAGCCTCTTCTTTAACAGGACCGTTTTCTTCAATTTGACTAGATACAGTCTGTCTAGTTTGTAAGTTAAAGAAGTCTTCTAGATCAGCAGCCTTAAATCCAGATTGCAAAAGACCTACATAAATCTGATCGTCAGAAATACCTTGATTTCTTTTACCAGAAATGAAATCAGCAAGTTGAGTGTCGGCTGTTCTTGGAGCCTGTGTTTCTGCCACTTGAACTTCGGGAACCTTTGCTTCTCCCAACATAGCTGAATACAAATCACGCATGGGTTGGTTCAAAGGAACATCAATCTCACTACCTGAAAGTTGTGCATAAATGTCTTTCAACCAAGTGCGAAGTTTGTCAAACAACGGCAATAATTTGGCATCTGGTGCATTACCGCTATATAAGTATCTTTCAAAGCCGCGAGCAAAGTATTCAGAAGTATCTGTTGACCACGAACTTTCTCCTGTCATAGCCAATACAGTTTTTCTTTCTGCGTCAGTCATGTACTTCTCGTAGATGTGTGCAATCTCGTGAAGAGGAGTTGACAAGTTTGGATCTGTCAGTGCGAATATGATATCAGCAGCGTCTTGTGTGATGAATGCCGCACCTCTAGCTTCGTTTGCTCTTGTATCAGCTTGGAACAAAGTCTTTGGTTCAAAGTTTTGAATTGCCTCACTTGCTTCTATCGCTTGATTCTTATCTGAGGTGAGGTTACTTGGTTTGAAGTTTTTCTTGGTCGTTAATACAGGTCTATCAAAGTCATTTGATTTCCAAAATAAAGGATAGTTGGCTAATGTTAAATCCTCATCTAACGCTCCGATGGGAATATCTAAACTTTGTAAAATTACATTTTTATATGCTGTACTTTTATTACCGAAATCAATCTTTGTACGAATGATATTATAAATTGTATCTGCTTGTTCTTCTGAAATAAACTTCTTAGTTATTGTATATTTTAACCAATCTGTCTGATCAGTGATTTCTGAGTATAATTTTATGAGATCAAAAGGAACTGACATATCAAGAGGATAGTCTATTGTAATCATGCCTTTGTCTACCTCAACTTTACCCAATGATTTTCTTAACGTGTCTCTTTGTAGCTCGGTGAAAAATGAATTTTTTGATATCTCATCAAGTGCTTTTGCTGCTGTAGCTATAAAATCTGCATATTCAGATTCTAGTTCTTTTAATTTACCTGCGCAATAATTAACAGTCTCTAGTTCTTCTGGTTTTACATATTGAGCATATAGTTCTGGCTTATTGAGTATTTTGTTTGTTAATAAAAACTCTCTTTCTTCTGCATTGCGTGCTTCTATTTCTCCATAAATATTCTTATACAGTTTATAATTTGTCATATTTCCAAGCAATAATATCACTTCGTTTGATATATTTACTGGAAACTTTTGAGTAAATTCTTGCATTAATGTTTCATCAAAAGTAGGATGTACAGCATTCCACAAGTTATTCTGTATTATTTGAAGTAAATTAGTAAAATCTTGTTCGTTAGCATATTTTAACTGGTAGCCAAATTCTTGAATTAATCTATTTGTTTCTTTTATTGCAAGATCGCTAATAGGAGGAACTCCGTTTTCAACTAGTGTTTGTGCAACAGATTCAATTGTATCCATTGTGTTTGATAACACTACATTATTTAAATTTCCTCCCGATTGCCACCCTTCAATATGCTGAATTGCGTGTTGTAATTCGTGCTGTAAAGTCATTTCAAAGCCAACAGAATCAGAAATATGAGCCATATTGATTGTAATAGAATCATTACCATAACTACCTAAATATTTCTGACTAGAATCGTTTATGATTATAAGTTCTGTTGTTTTTAGTTGTGGGTATGCCTTATATATTTCAGGATATTTTAAAATTGCTCCTAGAGGATATGTTTTGAAATCTTTGTTTGCTATGTCAAACGATTGATTAATGTTCAGCGTTGACGATGGAGCAACAATTGAATATTTCCAATCTCCAGTAAATCCTCTAATCCAGCCTGTTGCATCTAGAATTTGTTGTGGTGTTTTTCCTTCTTTCTCTAATCTCTTTGCATCGTCAAGGAATTGAGCTACTTCTTGTCTGTACTGAGCTCCTTTCTCTCCAATTCGCTGGAACAATTCTTTTCCTCCGGGTTGGTTTTTAACGAAGTCCATAAACTCTTGCTCAGTTGCTTTTTCGAACTTCAAGTAGTTGTCCAAAAATTCATCAGCAGTAACACCAGCACGAGTAGCAGCAGTTTCGATGACTTTGTTCATCATTATTGCAGTGACTTTTCTCTTACTTCCCACTGACAAATCAGGAAGTGCTCCTTTAGCGATAAGTTTAGCCAAGGGATTATTGAATCCAAACTTTGTTCTGAGTTCTTTGCGAAGACGAGTTAATCTTTTATTGCGTGTATTTTCGTTTATTTCTCTGTTCTTTACCGCTTCGGCAAATGTTTCTGGACTAACTCCTTCAGATGCTACATCAGCCTTTGCTGTGATTTCTTCTTCTGTCAATCCATTGGTATCTTCACCCAGAGTATCTAAGTATTGAGATGCTGAGATTTCTCCCTGTTTGTATCTGATACCTTCAATATTCTCTGTTGATGTGTCAATACCTGCCAAGTTCAATACATTTGCTACATCTTCGCGTCTTGTTTGCTCTTGTACCCTTTGCTTTTCATCCATTGCAAATTCTTCTTCTCTACCTTTGATTGTTACATCTGGCATTTGATTATTATAGAACTTGTGGTCTGTTGAATAACTTGCTGCGCCTGTATAGTTCTTTGCTACGAATTTATTGAATCCTTCTCTGAACTTAATAAATTCATCGTAGGCTTGTTTGTTTGTTCCAAAGATTTCTTTTGCTACTGACTTATCGTTGATTAATAGATCAGTTAACATTGTTTTGGCAAAGTCTGAGGCCTCAGCTGCTGAACCAAATTTATCCTGAAAGAAATCAGTCGATATAATGTTATCTACAACCTGCTCAATTCTAATTGCTGCTTTGGTTGTTGTTCCCATAACATCTGTCGCAGTAGTTTCGATTGCTTTTCCTGTTTTAGAAAAGTCTTCTATCAAACCAGCTAGGAAATCAGCAACCTTTGGGATTTTGTTCATTCCGCTTTCAACCAATACGGCCTTTCCTTTTGAGAAGAAAGAACCTGAGTTCAACTTCATCTTTGTGCGCAATGCATCACGGTATCTGTTGTAACTTGCTGATTGTTCTCCGTCTACCTTTGTTTCTATATTTGGGAAGATGCCTGAAACAATCTTTGATTTCAATTCATTTAAGAAGTCAAAAGTAGAATCGGCTGTTCCTCTAACTGTGTTTACGTTCTTTTCACGAGTTCTTCCAAACTGTTGTGCAGTCTGTCCTGGAGTTTGGTACAATACTTTTCCTTTAGGTGTAATTACTCTTTCTGCATCTGGGTCGATGTTTAAACGCTGTTTAGCGACACGAGTAGCCTTATCTGATGATATGATACCGTTTTCTTTTGATTTGCGATCTACGGCCTGTACAATCGTTTCTGAGGCAGGTACAAAACCCTCTTGCATTGCATCATAACCTTTTACTTCAAGTTGACCGTTGTTTGCATTTACACGATAAATTACATTCTTGTTTACCTTGCCGTCATTCTCAACCACGAAGAACTCTTCTCCATTATTTGCTGAACGCTTTTCTACGCTTACTGTTTCTTGTGGTCTTTCTGCTGGACCTTGTACAGGAGGTTCAACCAAATCTTCGTTTACAATCACTTCTGGTGCCTCAGTAAATACCAAAGGTATAACTGGGTTTTCACCATAGATTCTTTCATCTAAATTTGTGGCTGCTTGACCTGTTGGTGTATTTTGAATGGTGTCGTCAATAACACGCATTGTTTCTTCCAATATAGGATTAGAACCATTCTCGGCAATATACTGTTGAATTTTTTGCTTGGTCTTGAATACATATGGTAAGTTTGCGGGTGCAGCAAACAATACACAACTCAAACCTAAGATTGCCAAGTTTTTAGTTTGTTCATCTCCTGTTTCACCGAAAGCGTCCTTGTATGCTTTGTTTACGTCAAAACCATTTTCAGCAAGAAGAGGAATCATATTACCAGCAACCTCTGCTACAGTTTCACCAGATGCACCGCTTAGCCAACGCCCGAGAATAAATGTTACCTTTCCGTATTTACCACCAAACTTCTCAATACCCTGTGCTGCATATTTATCAAATCCTTTTTCTGCAATTGATTCTGCTACACCTGTTCCAAAACTTTGACCAGATACAGCGTACGATGTTCCTTGAACCAAATATGGAAGTGCTCCTTCGGTCATGCTCGCAGCGAAGCGTCCTGCTGCTCCGTATTTGTTTGACATGAACTCTTTAGCTACTTGCCAGTATTTAGAACCTGTCAATCCCTTAGACAAAAGACCAATACCATAAGAACTAATTCCGATGTCAACCATTACATTAAGCGTGTTCCCTAAAGATGAACCAACAGATTCGAGTATTCCTGCTTCTGTTCCAAGCAACTGTTTGTTTGACAACTTGATACCCTTGCTATCGAAGAATCGTTTTGCTTCTTCTACTTCTTGAACACGAGTTCTTACTGTATTTTTGTCGGTAAACAAACTGAATCCGTATGTTTGTTCTGCAACTGACTCAGCAGCAGTCTTAACTCCATATTCTGTATCTCTCTTAAATACATCTTCGTTTGTGTAAACGAGTTTATTCAAAGTAAGAAGTTGACCATACAACTCAGCTTTTTTGTTTTGTAGATTCAAGATGGAGTTGAAGAGTTGTGCACTCTTTCCTGTTACACCTCCTTCGATTCCCAATGCTTGTTGTGCAAGTCCGATTGTAGTAGAACCAGGTACTTGTGTGTTATCCCATTCGTTCTTTACTGAGTTGATTTGCTCATCTAACAATTGTACTTTTTCCCAAAGAAGATTTCGTTCTGCTTTGAGTTGGTCTCGTGAACTCAGTGTTGAATATTTCTCTTGTGCTTTTTGTGCACCTATTTGAATTGCTTGCTTTTCTTCTGGTGTTGTATCTACCATCTGACCAGTTACAGAATCAAACATTTGATCTGAGGCCAAACCCGAAGATTTTCTGAGTTGTGCAGCCTGTTGTTCCAATCCTCTCAGTTTAACTTGAAAATCTGGAGATACTCCTTTTTCTGAGTATTTATCAATTAACATTTGATCAACCAACTGGTCAATCTGATCTGTAATCTGTGCTAACTTCTGCTCATCTGGTGACAAAAGTTGTCTATTCTTTGTCTCGATGTCGGCATCGTAGTTTTTATTCTTAGTTCTCTTTTCGTCTGCGTTTTTGATTGCCAAGTTATCTAGGTAGTTTTCTTTTACCTTACCTTTGGCTTCTTCAAACTCATTAATAGAATATACAGTAGGTTGTCCTTCTACACTGGGTTGAATCAAACTATTATCTACATCTGATTTGCCGTACTTATATTTTAGTAACTGATTGTAGTCTTCGTAAGTTAATTTGTTGATTTGGCGAGTTACAAATTGACCATCTACATATTCGGTAAGTTCGATTGGTGTTTCTAAGTCAATGGCCTCACCAACGATACCTAGTTCTTCTGCATTGTATACCAACTCAGAAAGTTTGTCTGGATCTACTTGATCTAAATCACTCTTTTGAACTTGCTCGGCAGCATCAGTTTGTATTTCTGTTATGGTCTTGAGTGACTGCTTTGGTCTTGCGTTATTGGCTACTGTGTTTAAATCAAGTCCTTTTGTTTTGATTGTGTAGTTATATGCTTTTCCCCAGTCGCTTACATTCTCAGGACTTGAGAAGTAATCTTGCATATCTTGGTAAGTCTTGAGTTCTTTACCAGCAGCGGTTTTGTTTATCTTGTTTGCCTTTAGTGATTCAAATTGTTCAATGGCAGGTTGGTTTAAGTCCTGATATTCCATCTGTTGAACTTGAGTTACTGGCTTTATTGTAGGAAGAGATGGTTTAGCTTTTGCTATTGCAATCTCTCCTGAAGTGAGACCCCCAGATATCTTTACTTTAAACTGATCCAAATTACTAGCCCCAAATGCCATAGCAGGAGCACTATACATTTTGTAGTATGCTTCTTGGTTTTCAGGAGTTTGAAGATAAGTTTCTAACTCTTTTGCATTTGCTGCGTATTTACCATTAGGCAATGGAACGTCCTTACGTTGAGAAACCTTAGTTGATTCATTGAAAAGATTCTGATAAGTAAGTGGAAGTGGTCCAGTTGGAGGAGTAGGTTGACCTGTGAGCAATTGTTCTGCCATAATACAAATATAGCGAAAAATTGCTAAAAGTCGGCAGGATTACTTGTTTGCCCTAGCTACTTCCTTATCTAGTCTTTGAGCACCTCTAGCCCAAGCGGCTGCTGCTTGTTTTCCTTTTGTTGCTGCCTGAGCCGCAAAGTTAGATTTAACCGCAGGAGTAAACTCGGTATAGAAATCTGGATTTGTCATTTCTCCTTCTGCTCCAATAAATCCAGTTTTGCCCTCAACGAACGCTGCATATTTTACCTTTTTACCTTTTGCTTTTAATTGTTTTACTCTAGCGTTGCTAATTACAATTTTAGATTTTCCCATCATTTCATAAGGTAAAACGTTAACGACATTTGCATCTATTGTGGTCGTAACTGAAGAGGTGTATGGGCGACCTGTACTTTTATTAATCATTGTAGTAGTTGGAGTAAATCTAAAATTTAAATCTCCTATTGCCAAAGGAACAGAGTACACAGCGTCTACCGTAAATTGTTTTCCATCAATACCAAACGACAATTCTGGTAAGGGAGAACCCTCGAACGCATATTCGGCAGCACTTCCTTGTAGATTTGTGATATTTATATCTCCTGGTTTTTTTAGAACCTGCATGGTTTCTTTAAGCTTAACGTTAGGCTTAACTACTGTTTCAAAAAAGTGTTGTTCGATTTCTTCTGGAGTTGCTTCTTCTAAATCGTATTGGTCAATATACTGAGCAGCCAATGTTGGATTTTTCAATAATATTGATGGAATTTCTTTTGCAGTAAGGCTTGGTTGAACCATTGACTTTGTGTCTGGATTTATTATCTTTCTTACTTCATTTGCAGCCGCTTCGTCCATAGGAAGACCCATAACTCTAGGTATAAATACATTTCCTGTAAACTCATCTCTAGTTGGTTTTCCTAATTCAATAATAACCGAGTTTCCGTTAATCAAATCCTTTGCTGCTTTGTTAATGTCGTAGGCATCAAACGATTGAGTCATTACATTGCCCTGTTCATCATAATCAAAAAATGCATTACGTGTAACACCAGCATCGTCCATAGCTTGAATAAAATCAGCACTTGTTGCTGAATTAAGCATCAAACCAGCTGCTTGTCTTGTATTCTTTGGAATATACTTATTTCCAGAAGCAGCTTCTCTTACTGTTTTTTCTAAACCGTTATATCCCGCACTTCTACTTTTGGCTAGATTTAAATCGGCTTGATAGTTTGTCAATTCTTCATAAAAAGAACTCATATCATCTTGACCAATTGACTGTCTAGCTTTATCAATAAACTGAGCAGTTCTTATTCTCATTGGTTCTACTTCCAGACGATGTAAGTCTTCTCCAGACTTGACTGTAACATCCCTAATGATATCATCAAGTTTATCCTGTTGTGCTTTTTGTTTTGCTGCTTGAAGCTGTTGATTGTATTTATATAACTGAGTATACTCTCTTGGAGTGCCAGTTAAACCTATTGATGATCCTATTGTGGTATTAGCCATTATGCTTCTTTTTCAAATGATTGACCTGTCTTATAGTCGTAAAAATCGTTTTGTGGTGCTCTTCCTACTGCTTTTACTGTTCCTGGGGCTAATTGAGTCTGAGACCCTCCGTTCTTAGAACGATTTCCTCTTGTCATACCCATGAAGTTAGCTGCACTAGCAAGGTTAGTAAGACCAGAACTGATTGCTTGACCAGCTGCTCTAATTGCGTCTCTTCTATCTTGTTTTGCTGTTCCGATGTCTCGCATTCTGATATCTGTAATGCTTTCGGCAGTAGAACCTAACCCACGAAGTCCCATCATCTGTGCTTGATAATCAGCCTCTTGAATTGCTCTTTCCCCTTCGTTTACATTAAGACCTGCCAATCTAGAAAATACAGTACTTCCTTGACGTGATGTTTCTCTGAACTTTTGTTGAAGTCCTGAGATATTAGAACGAAACTTTTCACGCATTGTGTTTTCTTGTCCAGTACTGATACCAGTATCGTACAATTGACCGTAGCGTGCTTGTTGTTTTTTAATTTCTCCTGCTCCGCTCTCAAAAGATGGGTCTTCCATCTTCTTAGCTTTATTTAGGTTTCTGATTCCCCCAATAAGTTGAACACCACCTAAAACAGCAGTACCAGCTTCACCCAAAGGATTCATCCCTGACAACGAATTACCATCGTCAGATTGTCCTCCACCCATTGCAGACATAAGTAATCTTGCGGTAACTGGATCTATTGCCATATTACAAAGTTAATGATTTTTTGTTATTTTCTATATAATCTGTGATTTGGTCTATATTTGACCACATAGTTAAGTAATTTCTGAGCCGCCCCACCTAAGAAAGTAAACTTAATCTTTAAGAATCTTCCCCACAAACGGCCGCTATCTGCACTATTTACTCCTGTTCCCGTGCTGTCGTTTTTCACAGGAGCGTAGAAATAATCTTCAAGTTCTTCAAACTCAGCCTGTGTCAAGAAAGAAACATGGTCGCGAGTTGTGAAATCAACACGATAAGGATTTGTTCCAGATACAACTTGAATTGCTTCAAAGTTCTTACTGAGATTCAAATCGTAGTTCATCACGCTTGTTATGTTTCCATTGTTGGCAGTTCCGTAGTAATTCATCTCATCACCTCTGTCGTGAACATATACTAACTTTTCATCTGTTGGCTTAGTTGAATAGAATGTATTCAAGAAAGGCATATAGATATTCGGGTAGTATGAATGGAAAGAAATGAATCCATTTTTGATTTCGTCATAAACAACAGTGAACAAAGTAAACAACTCTGGATTAGTTGAAATACTAACTTGATTCCAATAGGTTGTCCAACTTGCACCAACTCCAGGTTCGTAGTCATCACTAGAAACAACGAATTCTGTTTTGGCTATGTAGACATAAGAAAGTCCAGAAGATTGACGAGGTGCACCAGGAGATGTATTTTTAACCATATCTCCGGTTGTATATGTTCCTCCTCCTGGGTATTCAATAGCTTTTGTTGTTACTGCCTTGAATGTAATGATTAGTTCATTGTATTTGTCATTCCAAACTCCGTGTACACCCTCCCCCCCTATCTGTTGATATTTGTCTCTTAGGAAGTTTGCTTTTTGTTGTAGGTATGATGCAAAGCCTCTATCAGATATAACTGAGACCCCATCTCCTCCCAAGCGAACAATCTTTCTCAATTGGTCATTGAACCAATAGATATTATCTTTTCCACTTGTTGTACGTCCTTTGATTACAGACCACTTTTTGTCACATCCAATAGATGTTAATTCTATCCCAGGGGCCCCCAAAATAGAACCCGCACCAATAACAATGTCTGAGCCATTTGCAGAATTGATTGTTGTGGCATCATTGAAATACTGACGCTGAACTGATTTATTTTGAAAAGTATATAAGTTACCATTTACAATTTCGTGT
>JACCDY010707817.1_pt1 | contig 20901 bp, 17 predicted proteins | sample 7446391 | NCBI WGS metagenome assembly JACCDY01 (sample SAMN15323451, study PRJNA562643) | freshwater metagenome | isolation source: river surface water | place: USA:Blue River Watershed | collected 2017-08-18 | reverse complement strand
GGCAGAGGCTCATCTAACAGCGATAAATCTTTCCCCCGAAGGGTAATATATGGCATTAGCTTTGGTTTCCCAAAGTTATTCCTTACTGCTAGGTAGATTCCTCTGTATTACTCACCCGTTTGCCACTAATGTATTGCTACATCCGTTCGACTTGCATGTGTTAAGCATACCGCCAGCGTTCGTTCTGAGCCAGGATCAAACTCTCAAGTTGAGAAATTTGATCATAGCTAAATCTCTAAGAACCCAAAAGTTCTATAAAGAGATAGCTGCAAATTAAAGCAAGACTATCGCCTTTATTTCTCTCTTTTTGCTTTTTGAAAAAAAGCATAAAACGCGATTATTCACGATTTTAAACAACGATTTTGAAAGTGAAATTAAATGAGGACTTAAATTAAAGCGTCTCAAATCAACAACTAACTTTTCAACTATTTCTTGCAATTTCTTAGATATTTTTTTTTCAAATCTAAAAAAGAAGAGGCCAATAATTTAACCAAACAATTTTACTTGTCAAGTAGTGTTTAGTATTTTTTATTAAAATATTTTTATTTTGTTACCAAGCCTTTAAAGCAGAGGATCTATGGTGTATTATTTTTTTCTTTATTAAAGAATTTTGTAAAAAAGATGTAAAAATAATTTTAGATGAAAGCTTTTCGCTTTTAATTTTTACTTCTAAATCAGATAAATTTTGCAAAGTCTGCTTTAAAGACAGTAAAGACAAAGCTTTGAGATGTTTACGAAATTCTATTTCAGTTTTAAAAAACAATCTCTGCATTTTAATCGCACCTTCAAAATCAAGGTCTCCACTCTCAATCTCAACCTTTGCATTATAAAGTTTTTGAAAATAATTTGAAATAAAGCGTATTAGTGTAATTGCTTCGAAGCCTTCTCGAAAAAGCTTTTCACTCTGTAAGATTGCTATATCAAAATTTTTTGCAGCAAAGTTCATAACTACTTCATTTGCCGTAATATCAGCTTCGGAAGCCGTTAATTTGTCTATTATATCTATTGTAAGTTTTTTACTTTCGCCAAGAAAAATAATTATTTTTTGTAACTCAGCGATAATTATTTGACGGTTTTTTCCAAATTTTTCATATAAATATAATGTAATTTGTGGACTAAAATCAATTTGTTTTGCAACTAGAATCTTCTCTATAAAAGATTTTATAGTTATTTCATCCTCTTCGTAACAAGCAATAGCAGCAAAACTTGGATTATCTTCACATAATTTTCTTAAAGCTGAAGATTTATCTAAATCTCCAGCCTGAATTAAAATAAAATTTTGGCTTTTTTGTTGAAAGTCTTTATCGGAAAACAAAGATTTTAAAGTAGATGAGAGAGAATTTTCTGTTTCTTTAATTAAAATTAATTTTCTTCCACCTAAAAAAGATAATGAATAAAATTCATCAATAACTATTCCGGGATCTTGATTTAGTTGCTCTTTTGTTATATTAACCACCAAAAAAGGATCTGATAAATTAGGGGATACTTTTTTAGCAATTAAATTGAAACGATAATTAACAACTGACTCATCGGGCCCATAAATTAGGCATCCCGCCATATTTTCTTGAGATATTTTTTGGATATACGAATCTATCTGATTATTAGCTATTTTCATTTTTTAAATTCTTTAGAACTGTGCGCAAATTAAAATCTTCTCTCGATTTTTGAGGCTTAAGTATTAAGTATGTATCATCATAGTTTTCAATAATACAACCATAAAAACTACGTGGTTTAATTTTGTTGTTTTCTATCAAATAACTATAAAATAACTTTAATTCTTTTAGCCTTGGTTTGTATTGCTTTCCACTTACTTCCATAGCCGATAAAGCAATTATTTTAAGAGCGAATTTTTCTTCTAATTTTTTCAACTCTTTGTGATTAATCAAAAAAAGGTCTTCCTTAAATTTTATTATATTTCTGGCTTTTTCCAGCATTATATAATCAAAAAAATCGCGCATTCTTGATATTTCTTCAGATGCTAGTTTAATACGCTTTTGAATTATATTTTTTTCTTCAAAGCTGTTAAAAAAGTTTCTTATTTTATTTCTTAAAAATTTCTCATCTTTATTACTCTCATCTTCAAACCATTTTAATTTCTTATCGCGAAGAAAACTTTGCAATGAATCTTTATTAAATTGCAAAAGTGGACGAATAAGATTTATCTTTTTATATTGAGAATTTTCAGAAATTGCTGAGAGACCGTCCAAACCAGATCCACGGAATAAGCGAATTAAAAAATTTTCAGCAATATCGCTTTCTATGTGACCTAAAAAAAGATGATTTATTTTATTTATTTTACAGAAGTTATAAAGAATTTCATAACGTTGTTCTCTTAGTTTTGCCTCAACATTTTTTTGTGGCACTTTATCTAAATCAATTTCAAGAACTTGATGAGTAATGTGTTTTTTTTGTAAAATTTTGTTAAGCTTCACAGCTTCTTTTGAAGATTCTTTGCGCATTTTATGATCAACTGTGACAGCAAATAATTTTATACTATTCTGATCACAAAATTCTTTTAAAAGTAAAGTTAATGCTAAGGAATCTGATCCACCAGAAACGGCAACAGCAAAAGACTTTGGCAAAGTTTTTTGAGCAAATATTTCAGCTATTTTATTATTGAAAATTTTTTGCAAACTTAACATTTGTACTAATTAGCTGAAGTTAGTTTATTCATCTTAAAAGCAATTATTTCAAGCCATTTATCTTTTTCAAAGAAGGATTTTTATTTCTAGTTTAAAACATCTCTCATTGAGTAAAAACCAGGTTGTTTTATGCTTCCCCAAATTGCAGCACGAATTGCTCCTTTGGCAAAAACATCACGATTTGAAGCCTTGTGAGTAAGTTCGACTCTTTCGCCCTCACCTGCAAAAACAACTGTGTGATCTCCTATCACATCACCACCTCTTAAAGTTGCAAAACCAACTTCACCTTTGATTCTTTTAGCATCTTTACCAAAACGAGCCATATTCGCAACTTTTTGCAAATCAACATTTCTACCTTTTGCAACGGCGGCCCCCAAAGAAATTGCCGTTCCCGAAGGAGCATCTATCTTGTTTTTATGATGCATTTCAACAATTTCAACATCAAAATCATCATGTAAAATTGAAGCTACTTTTTCTACCAAATTCATTAACAGATTTACACCCAGAGACATGTTTGAAGACCAAATAATCACTGTGTCTTTAGCGTAAGAGGAAAAAATCTGTTTTTCATTTTCAGAAAAACCTGTAGTTCCACAAACCAAAACTTTTTTAGCAATCGCGCATTTTTTTGCAATTTCCAAACTTAAAGCTGGAGAAGAAAAATCAATAATTGCATCACAACTTTGAACAAAGTTATCAATATTTGCAGTTATTCTCGCACCACTTTTTTCAAAACCTAAGAACTCTCCCAAATTTTCACCATCTTGAACAGAATCGATTCTTGCTAAAGCTGTAGAAAGCTCTACTAAAGAATCTTGCATAACTATTGTTGCAATTGTACGACCCATTCTACCAGTAATTCCTGTAACACCTATTTTCATATTACTTACTTTTTTATTTCTAAAATTACGTCTTTTGAAAAGATTTCTCAACACAAAATAGATAATTCCAATCTATTTCAATATGGCAAGCAATAATATTGGAAAATAAATTAAGTGAATATTTTAAGGCAAAAAGTCTACGATAAACTGGTCCGAAATTTGGGGTGCAGTTCTTTTAGATCTAAAAAACAATTTGTTACTTCCAGAGTTTCTTGGTAACTAAGGACAAATTTTGAAATGTACTTTGTGATTTTTAGAATTCTTTTGAATAAAAATCTTAATAAAACTTAGCTGATAGTAAAAGAATCTGTTCTTTTTTTGATATCTAAAATATTTTTCTTGCACTAAAACAAAGGGTTAATCTATAATAATAACCTCATTTTTATCATAAAAAAGCTGATCTGGCTTATTGTAAAAGAGAAAATAATTGAAAAACCAAAACTAACAAATCTCAAATGACTGATCAAAACATAATTCAAGTTGCTACAGGAAAAGATATCCAACCAGTATCTTTGGTAACAGAGATGAAGAAATCTTACCTAGATTACGCAATGAGCGTCATTGTTTCTCGTGCAATTCCTGATGCTTGCGATGGTTTAAAACCAGTACATCGTCGTATTCTTTACGCAATGTATGAAGGAAACTACGATTACAATAAACCATTTAAGAAATCGGCAAGAATTGTTGGTGAAGTAATGGGTAAGTATCACCCACATGGTGATTCAGCAATTTATGAGTCCTTAGTACGTATGGCTCAAGACTTTTCAATGCGCGTTCCCCTTATTGATGGTCAAGGTAACTTCGGATCAATTGATGATGATCCAGCAGCGGCAATGCGTTACACCGAATCACGTTTAGAGAAAATTTCTCATACCATGCTTGATGATTTGGATAAAGATACTGTTGACTTCATGCCAAATTATGATGGCCATGAAAAAGAGCCAAAAGTTTTACCAGCGCGTTTTCCAAATCTTTTAGTTAATGGCTCTGGCGGTATTGCTGTTGGTATGGCAACTAACATTCCTCCGCATAACTTGGGAGAAGTTATAGACGCTTGTTTGGCTTATATTGATAATAATGATGTCTCAATAGAAGAAATTATTAAAATTGTACCAGGACCCGACTTCCCAACCGGCGGTATAATTTTGGGTAGAGCTGGCTTTGATTCAGCAGCGCGCACCGGACGCGGCTCAGTTGTTATGCGTGGCCGTCATAAAATTGAAAAGAAAACTGGTGGAAAAGTTGCAATTATAATTGAGGAAATTCCTTACCAAGTTAATAAAGCCAAGTTAGTAGAAAAAATTGCTGATTTAGTGAAAGAGAAAAAAATAGAAGGAATTACTGATCTTCGTGATGAATCTGATAGAGATGGGATTCGCGTTGTAATTGAGCTTAAACGCGATGCAATGGAAGAAGTTATAATTAATCAACTTTATAGCTTTACTGAGCTTCAATGTAATTTCAGTGTAAACATTCTTGCACTTAATCATGGCAAACCACAATTAATGAATTTGCTTGATGTTATAAAAGTATTCAGCAATTTCCGCTTTGATGTTACCACGCGCAGAACCAACTTCTTACTTGGCAAAGCACGTGATAAAACTCACATTTTAATTGGCTTAGCTGTTGCGGTTGCAAATATTGATGAGATTGTTGAGCTAATCAAATCTTCAAAAGATGTTGTTGAGGCAAAAGAAAAACTTCTTGGCAAATCTTGGCCTGTTGGTGTTGTAGAAACAATCATCAAACTAGTTCACGATAAAGGAAACGTTGTTAAAGACGGAAAATTCTATTTCACTGAAATTCAGGCTAAAGCAATTCTTGATATGAGACTTGCTCGCTTAACTGGTCTAGAAATGGACAAAATAAGCGATGAACTTAAAGCATTAGCTGCTGAGATTTCAGGATACTTAGAGCTTTTGGGCGACAGATCAAAAATGCTTGAGCTAGTAAAAAAAGAATTAATTGAAGTTAAAGAACAATTTGCAACTCCAAGAAGATCAACAATTGAAAACTCTGAATTTGAAGTTGATATTGAAGACCTAATTCCAAAAGAAGATATGGTTGTTGTTGGAACGATGAATGGCTACATCAAACGAGTTGCACTTTCAGCTTATCGTACACAAAAACGTGGTGGCAAAGGAAGAAGTGCAATGGATGTAAGAGATGAAGATATTACAACTGATATTTTTGTAACCAACACTCACACACCAATTTTATTCTTCTCAAACAAAGGAAAAGTTTATCGTCTAAAAACTTATAAACTTCCACTTGGAAGCCCGCAAGCAAGAGGTCGTGCATTAGTAAATTTATTGCCTTTAGAACAAGATGAGAAAATTTCTACAATTTTAGCTTTGCCAGAAGACGAAGCAACATGGCAAAACCTAAGTATTGTGTTTGCAACCTCAAATGGTGATATCAGAAGAAACTCAATGGATCAGTTTGTTGATATTCGCTCAAGCGGTAAAATTGCTATGAAATTGGAAGGCAATGAAGCTTTAATTGGAGTAAATTTATGTACAGAACAAGACGACATATTACTTTCAACAAAAGATGGTAAATGTATACGTTTTCCTGTTGAAAAATTACGTGTTTTCCAAAGCAGAAACTCAACTGGTGTTCGTGGCGTTAAACTTGAGAAAGGAAATAAAGTAATTGCTATGTCAATTTTAAAACATGCAACAGAAGACTCTGAAATTAAAGAAAAATATTTGAAAGTTGATTTAGAACAACGTCTTGCAATTCGTGAAGCATTGTTGTTTAACAAAAAACTGCAAGAAAATCCATCTGATGACTTACTAGTTCAACCAAAAGATATTCCTCAAATTAAAGATGCTGAATTACCGCAATCTAAAATTGAAGAAATGGCAATCAATGAAGAATTTATTTTAACAATAACTGAAAATGGTTTTGGAAAAAGATCTTCAGCTTATGAATATAGAATTACAAATAGAGGTGGTTCAGGAATTACTAACATTATTACTTCCAAAAGAAACGGCAACGTGGTTGCAAGCTTCCCAATTGAAGGAAATGATCAAATTATGATTATAACTGATAAAGGAACTTTAATTAGAAGTGAAGTTGCATCGGTTAGAATTTCAGGACGCAACACTCAAGGTGTCACTTTGATTAAAACCAAAGACGAAGCAGTTGTTTCAGTTGCGCGAATTGCTCATACTGGCAATAAGGAAGTTGATGATGCCGAAGTGGGCGATGAAAGCGCTGATGCAATTGAAGGTGAAACTTCAGTTTCGGAAGAAGCAGCTTCTTAAAAAAATCGTTTTAAGTAAATTTTACACACCACAAAAAAACCATCTAAACAAAAATTTAGATACCCAATTGGCGCTTTTTAAAAGCAAAAAAATTAGAAAAACTATCCACCAAAATGAATGGTGGTTTGTTGTGCAAGATGTTGTTGCTGCATTGACTGATTCGAACGATCCGAAACAGTATATAAATCGCATGAGACAAAGAGATGAAGAATTAAAAAAAGGGTGGGTACAATTTGTACACCCCCTTTCAATCAAAACAGAAGGCAGTGCACAAAAAGTTAATTGCGCCAACACCGAAAGCGTTTTTCGTATAATTCAATCAATTCCTTCACCAAAGGCAGAACCTTTTAAACGCTGGTTGGCAAAAGTTGGGTTTGAAAGAATCAAAGAAATTGAAGATCCTGAGCTTTCAACTAAACGCGCCAGAATGCTTTATAAATTAAATCCTGGAGCTGATGAAAATAAGGATTATGAAATTTTGACAGCAGAAATTTCCAAAGCAACTTTTGGTTTAACTCCTGCTGAGTATAAAAATCATAAAGGTTTAAAAAGACAAAATTTGCGTGATCATAAGGATGATTTTGAGTTGATTTTTACTATGCTTGGTGAGTTCAACAACTGAAATTCATCGCAATGAAGATTCAAAAGGTGTTAAAAAACTAAAAGATGATGCAAAAATTGGTGGAAAAATTGCTGGAAATGCCAGAATGTTTTGAAAAAGAAATGAAAGAATTATACAATTTATTAAACGACTCAAAAACAATAAAAACTCAAATATTGTTGAAAAAATTGTTGGTTAAAAAATTAAAAAGTCTCCACTGAAGTGGCGGTGATTTTGGGGGCTAGGACACGCTCAGGATGACAGTCTTGATTAGTAATTGAATTGTGTGTTAAGGGATAATTACCATTTGATCCTACAGAATCTAATTTGTCTTACAAAATTGATGTTGTAAATTTATTGTAATAGTGACGAAAAAATTCTAAAAAAATCAATTAAATTATAAATATGATAAGCTCTTTATATGCTTCACTCTTAGCGTTGATTTTTGTGGCATTAACAATTCGAGTAATAAAAATTCGTCGTCGTGAAAAAGTTGCGGTTGGAGATAATGGCAATTTAGCTTTGCAAAAAGCAATTGCGGCGCAAGCAAATTTTTGCCAATCAACTCCAATATTTTTAATTTTATTGACTCTGGCAGAAATTAGTGGCCTATCTAATTTTATTTTGCACTGTTGTGCTATACTTTTTTTATGTGGTAGAATTATTCATGCTTATGGAATTAGCCAAACGAAAGAAAATTTTCACTTTCGCGTTACAGGAATGGTTGCAACATTTAGTTCAATAATTATTCTTAGCTTAACTAATCTTATTTCATATTTTTTAGCTTTTTAAAATGACATACACAATACAAGGAAAAAACCACACTTACGAAATTGTAGTGGGTTGCGAAATTCACGCCCAAGTTGCATCAAATTCTAAACTTTTCTCACGTGCGGCAACTGAATTTGGAGCACCTCAAAATTCACAAGTTTCATTAATTGACGCAGCAATGCCTGGTATGCTTCCAACAATCAATGAAGAATGTGTACGTCAAGCAGTTAAAACAGGGTTGGGAATTAATGCAAAAATTAACTTAAGATCAGTTTTTGATCGTAAAAATTATTTCTATGCTGACTTACCACAAGGTTATCAAATCTCGCAATATCTTGATCCAATTGTTGGAGAAGGTACGGTTGAAATTACGCTTGAAAATGGCGACAAAAAAACAGTACGCGTGGAACGTATTCATCTTGAACAAGATGCAGGTAAATCAATTCATGATCAACACCCTTCTCTTTCTTTAATTGATTTAAACCGCGCTGGTGTTGCATTGATGGAAATTGTTTCAAAACCTGACATTAATTCACCTTTTGAAGCTGCTGAATATGTAAAAACAATCCGTGCAATTGTACGTGCTTTAGAGACCTGCGATGGCGATATGGAAAAAGGAAACTTAAGATGTGATGCTAACGTTTCAGTTCGTAAAGTTGGAGAATCAAAACTTGGGACTCGTTGCGAAATTAAGAACTTAAATTCAACTAGAAACATTATGCGAGCAATTGAGTTTGAAGCTGCTCGTCAAGTTGAAATTATTGAAAACGGTGGATCAATTGATCAAGAAACTCGTCTTTTTGATGCCTTAACTGGAGAAACAAGAACGATGAGATCAAAAGAAGATGCAATGGATTATCGCTATTTCCCAGATCCAGATCTACCTCCACTTGTTTTATCACAAGAATTTGTAGAAGAAATTAGAAAAACTTTACCAGAATTACCAAGCACAAAAAGAGAACGCTACATCAGAGAACTTGGAATTCCAGAATATGATGCTGGGGTTTTGACAATGAGCGCTGAAATTACTACTTACTTTGAAGATTTAATCAAAAAGCATGAACCAAAAATTTCTGTTACTTGGCTTACAGTAGAGCTTTTTGGAAGAATGAACAAGTTAGGAATTGACTTTGAAAACCTAAAAGTAAAAGCGCAAAATTTAATTGAACTTTTAGACTTAATTAAAAGTGGCGAAATTTCAGGAAAAATTGCCAAAGATGTTTTAGATGTGATGGTTGAAACTGGTGAGAGCGCTAGCAAAATTGTTGAATCGAAAGGTTTAAAACAAGTGTCTGACACTTCAGCTATTGAGAAAATTATTGAAGAAGTAATGACAAAAAACCAAAGTTCTGTTGATGAATATAGATCAGGTAAAGACAAACTATTTGGATTTTTTGTTGGACAAGTTATGAAAGAATCGAAAGGTCAAGCCAATCCTGCTGTGGTAAATGAATTATTGAAAAAGAAATTGTCTGCTTAATTGCCAACCTCTAATTCGTGGAGGTGGCAATTACCAAACTAAGATCGGAAATTTAATATTAGTCTTTTTACTCCAAGCTTGCTTTATATAATTTTTCTTTAGCTGCTTCTTCCTTTGAAAGCTTTATACGCTCTTGTTCTTGTTCTTTTTCCATCTGAGCAATTACATCATAAAACTGCGGAATCCAAACTTCTGAATTAATTTTGTCATTTTCACCAGACAAATTTTCAACTTCATTTAATATCATACGAGATATATCATCAGAACTTAAAATTTTCTTAGCTTTAGAAAACTTCTTTTCTAAATTAAAAGATGCAACTATATCATCACCTTGTGTTCTGAGCATAAAATGTCCAGCTTCAAGATCCATTGTTTTAATCATCTCTAACTCTTCTTCATTCAAGCCAAAAACTGAACTATAGTATTCTTCTGGATTTGTATTTGGAGTATATATTTCTGAAGCAACGTTTTTTCTTATATCAAAAATAACTTCACTTTCTGAGGCTTCTGTAATATTACCACATTCAAAAATAATAGCACAATTTCTACTGCGCATTCTAGCCATAAATTCCAAAATTTGAGGTGTAAAAATTGGATTGTTAATTAGATTCCACGCTTCGCTTAAAACCACAATTGCTGGGTTTCCTCTTAAATTTTCTTCAATCTTATATATTAGGTAATTGAATATTGGTATAACTATTGGCTTTTGCTGAATTACATCGGTGAAATCAAATGCAACAATATCATTTTTTTCCCAACTTTCTTCTATTTCTGCGCCGAAAATATGTGCTAACTGTCCTTTACTCCAAATTTGCAATTTTTGATAAATTGTTGGTGTATTTTGGTTGTTAAAGAAATCAATTGCCTGAGCAAAACTAGCAACGTTAGCATTAAACATTTCGTTAACAATATCTTTAACAAATTCTAATTCTTCTTTAGGAATTGGATATTTTGAGAAAGTAACTAAGCTTTTAAACCAGGTTATTAAAAACTCCTGATAGTCTTGATCTTTTTCAAGAGAAAATGGATTTAAAGAAAGACAATTTTTCTTTTTATTATCATAGGAAATATTATAGTAACTGCCATTCAAAGCTTTAATAAAACATTCTGATTTTTTATTTATATCAAAGTAAAAGATTTTACTTTTAAAACGTCTTGATTGTGACACTAAGAAGTTTATAAGAGATGTTTTTCCTGAATTATGTGGTCCGACAAATATTGAGTGACCTAAATCTTTTTCATGAAAATTGAAAAAATAAGGTGTATTAAGAATTGTAGGCAAAACTGTAACAGCTGGTCCCCAATGATTTTTGACTAGAGAGCCAGTAGGAAAACTATGAAGTGCAGCAAAACCAGCTATTTTTGACGAATGAATAATTTTCTGACGACGAAGAAACTGAAAATTTCCAGGTAGTTGAGACCAAAAACAATGCTCGCTAAAAACATCTTCTCTCACAACTGCAAAACCAATAAGATTAAACTTATGCATAGCACTTTTAACGTCAGCTTCTAAATCTTCAGGACTATTAGCAATAATCATAAAAGTAGTTTGTATCTTTCCAAAATTGGTAGATGTAATTTTTTCATTTTCTTGCTGTGCAATTTCGGCTTTTTTCTCTTCAGCCATATTGTCATTTACATGCCATTTATCATTGTGCGCAACAAATTTATCAACACCAATAAGAGATCTAAAAGCCTCATCACCACTAACTTGAAGAATGTAGTTTTGATATTCATAAGGCTCCATTTCTTTATAAGAAAAAGTAAAGTCAAATGATTGTGTAACTATCATTTCAAAAGGAAGTTGCAAAACATAATCTAGAGATTCCGTAGAAACTTCACGATATTCTTTAATTGAAAGCATTGCTCCAAACTGCTTGATCTGATTTCCTATAACCTCAATTTCTCTATTACCAAAAGCAATTTTATGACTTGCCAATTCGTATGACATATCATCTAACGATAATTTATATTGTTCTTCAAAAAGATTTATTATTTTGCCAAAAAAATTCATTGGCTGAGAATATAAAATTCCGTCAATTTCTTTAATTTCAAGAAGCTCAGCTCCATATTCTTCAATATCTGCTAAAATATTATTAACAATTTTAGCCAAAATTTTATGAGATTCTTCTAAATATTTTTTATGCAAGTTAGTTGTTACTTTTTGAGAAAAAGAACGCAGAAAAGATTGAAAGTTAGCAATTGAAGTATCAATTCCTTCAGAAATTATTGTTATATACAGCTCGTTTACATATTGCTCCGACCACTTGTTTTGCTCTTTCCAAGCTTTGTCCAGTTGTTTTGGGAAAAACTCATCAAATTCACCTTCAGGATTTATATTCTTTTTTCTTCTGATAGTATGAAACCAAAAAGCAAACTTATTACTCGGAATATGATTTACAATTGAAGATCTTATGTTATCCCGCAGAGACGAAACCTTTGACATCATAGAATCATCACTAAATCCAGTAATTTTTATAATCTTTACCAATTCACCATTCTTAGTTAAAATTGTATTTGAATTATAATGGCAAACGTAAGGAATAAAATCTGGATCTGGCTTTTTAGCTATGATGCTACTTGTATTTTTTTGTTTGGATTTTTTAAATAAATTTATCAATTCAAATTACTTTTTTGAATATTCTCTATTTACATACCCAGTATATAATTGACGTGGCCTGCCAATTTTAAAAGCAGGATCTTCAATCATTTCTTTCCACTGAGAAATCCACCCAGAAGAACGTGCAATTGCAAAAATCACTGTGAATAAGTTTGACGGAATTCCAAGAGCTTTATAGATAATTCCTGAGTAGAAATCTACATTTGGAAATAATTTACGCGATACAAAATATTCGTCATTTAGAGCAATTTTTTCTAACTCAATTGCAATATCTAGTAACGGATCGTTTTTAATTCCAAGTTCGCTTAAAACTTCATCACAAGATTTTTTTAGAACTGCCGCACGTGGATCGTAATTCTTATAAACTCTATGACCAAAACCCATCAAACGGAATGGATCATTTTTGTCTTTAGCACGAGCAATAAATTCTGGAATTCTATCTTTTGTGCCAATTTCTTGTAACATTTCAATCACTTCTTCGTTTGCACCACCATGAGCAGGACCCCAAAGTGAAGAAATACCAGCACCAATACAAGCAAAAGGATTAGCACCACTTGAACCAGCAAGACGAACTGTTGATGTTGAAGCATTTTGTTCGTGATCAGCATGTAAAATCAAGATCATTTCCATTGCTTTGGCAATTATTGGAGTCACTTTGTGTTGATTATTTGGACGATCGAAAAGCATGTGAAGGAAATTTTCAGCAAATCCGTATTCCTTATTTGGATACATAATTGGCTCACCAATTGAGTATTTGTAAGCCATAGCAGCCAAAGTTGGCATTTTTGAAATAATTTTATAAACAACATCCATTCTGCCTTCAGGAGTATGAACATCCATGGTTTCATGATAAAAAGCTGAAAGAGATGCAACGGCTCCTACCATAATTGCCATTGGATGAGCGCGTCTTGGGAAACCACGATACAAAATTCCAATTTGTTCGTGAACTAACATATTTTTGATAATACCGCTTCTAAACTCTTTATATTGTGCAGCATTTGGTAATTCACCTTTAACTAACAAGTAAGAGACTTCTAAATATTCGCTTTTTTTAGCAAGCTCTTCAATTGAATAACCCCTATGCCTAAGAATTCCTTGGTCTCCATCAATAAAGGTAATTTTTGATTCACAAGACGCGGTTGCTAAAAAACCTGGATCGTAGGTAAACATTCCACTTTCTTTATAAAGATGTGAAATATCAATTACATCTTGTCCGACAGTTGCTTTGCGAATTGGAAGAGAAATTTCTTTTCCATTTGGTAGTGTAAGCTTAGCAATATTTTTTTCGTCAGTCATTTTATTTAGGAATTGATAAGTTTTTAGGAGGGAATTAATATATTTTCATATTGAAACTGTAACTAATTTTTTTCAACATCAAATTGTATATTTTTCCAAATAAAAAACCACAAGATATAAAAATAGTCGTTGCCATGTCAGGAGGAGTTGATTCTTCAGTTGTAGCTTGCTTGCTTAAAGAGCAAGGCTACAATGTTATTGGCATAACGCTACAGCTTTACGATCACGGCGAAGCTCTAAAAAAGAAAAACGCTTGTTGCGCTGGAACAGACATTTATGACGCAAAACGAGTTGCCGAAAAACACGACTTCCCGCATTACATACTAAACTACCAGAATCTTTTTAAAGAATCGGTTATTGATGATTTTGCTGACAGTTATTTACAAGGTGAAACCCCTATTCCTTGCGTAAAATGCAACCAATCAGTAAAATTTCGTGACTTACTAAAAGTGGCCCATGATCTTGGAGCTGATGCTATGGCAACTGGTCATTATGTAAGAAGAATTGATGCCAAAAACGGCGCTGAACTTCATAAAGCAGTTGATGAAGATAAAGACCAAAGCTATTTCTTATTTGCCACCACCAACGAACAACTAAATTTCTTACAATTTCCTTTGGGTTCAAATACCAAAGAGCAAACTAGAAAAGAGGCTGAAAGACTTGGCCTTGAAGTTGCCAATAAACCAGATTCACAAGATATCTGCTTTGTACCAAATGGAAATTATGCTGAAGTGATCAGAAAATATCGTCCCACAGCTTTCCGTGAAGGAGATTTTATTCATATTGAGACTGGCAAAAATTTAGGAAAGCATTCAGGAATTATAAATTTTACTTTGGGTCAACGCCGTGGTCTTGGAATTTCTTATCCAAATCCACTTTATGTAATTAAAATTGATCCAAAATTAAATATTGTTTTTGTTGGTGAGGAAAAATTTTTACAAAACCACAAATTCAAAATTCGTGAAATTAATTGGCTGGCTGATGAAATTGATTTAAGCAAAGAAATTCACGCCAAAGTTCGCTTACGTTCCAATCACGAAGAAGAACCTGCCACAATCAAAATTTTAGGAAATAACGAAGCAATAGTTGAAATGAAATCAATGACTCGTGCTATTACTCCTGGACAAGCTTGCGTAATTTATGATGAAACAAGAGTTCTGGGCGGCGGTTGGATTACGAAAGAGATTGAATAATTACAAAGTACGCACACTCTAAAAAATTAATTTTTATACAATTGTAAACACACATTCGTCATTGCGAGGAGCGAAGCGACGTGGCAATCCACTTAATCACAAACTCCTAAACTCGTAACGAAATGGATTGCCACGTCGCTTCGCTCCTCGCAATGACGAGTTGGGGTTATTTTAAAAACAATTAATCCTCTAAGTAATAATTTGCCTAATTAAAACCTAAATTTTACTTTGAATTTAGTGAAATTTAATTTAGAATCAGCTTTTCTCTTATAGAATTACAAAACCAAATATCAAAATCAATCATATTGAAAACAGAATTATTCACTTCAGATAAACTATCTAAAAAGAATCTTAATAACCTTAATTTTTAACAAAAATGACAGACAATAATTTTGACGTAGTAGTAATTGGCGGCGGTCCAGGTGGATATGTCGCAGCAATTCGTGCCGCACAATTGGGGCTTAAAACTGCTTGTGTGGAAAAAAGAAAAACATTGGGTGGAACTTGCTTGAATGTTGGTTGTATTCCATCAAAAGCACTTTTGGAAATTTCTCATAAATTTCACGATGCAAATCATCAATTTGAAAAATTGGGTATTTCGGTTTCTAAACCAAAAATTGATGTTAAAAAATTAATTGAAAATAAAAACGAAATTGTAAAAGGATTGACTAGCGGAATTGCTGGTCTTTTTAAGAAAAATAAAGTTACTTCAATTGAAGGTTTTGGCAGCTTCGTTGATAAAAACACCATTGAAGTTAGTAAATCTGACGGCTCAAAAGAAAAAATCTCTTCAAAATATTTCATCATTGCAACTGGTTCAGAAGTTACCAACTTACCAGGTGTAGAGTTGGATGAAAAAGTTATCATCTCCTCAACTGGTGCACTCGATTTAGAAAAAGTTCCAAGCAAAATGATAGTCATTGGCGCTGGTGTAATTGGTCTTGAAATGGCTTCAGTTTGGAGTCGTTTTGGATCTGAAATTGAAGTTGTTGAGTTTTTGGATAAAATCACTCCAGCAATGGACGCAGAAGTTTCTAGAAACTTCCAAAGAATCTTGGAAAAAGATGGTTTCAAATTCCGTCTTTCAACTAAAGTTTTATCTGTAAAAAAAGACAAAAAAGGTGCAACTGTGGAAGTTGAATCAGTAAAAGATGGCAAAAAAGAAACTTTATCAGCTGATGTTGTTTTGGTTGCAATTGGTCGTCGTCCAAACACTGAAAAATTGGGATTAGAAAATGTTGGCATCAAAACCAACCAACGCGGTTTCATCGAAAATAATCATTTAAAAACTTCAGTCGATAATATCTACGTAATTGGTGACGTAACCACTGGCCCAATGTTGGCGCACAAAGCTGAAGATGAAGGTGTTGCTGCTGCTGAAATAATTGCTGGTCAAGCTGGCCACGTAAATTACGACGTTATTCCAAACGTAATTTACACTTACCCAGAAATCGCATCTATCGGTAAAACTGAAGAAGAATTAAAAGCAGCCGGCGTTGAATATAAAGTTGGTAAATTTTCAATGATGGCAAACTCTCGTGCGCGCGCAACTTTTGATGAACAAGGTTTTGTAAAAATTCTTGCTTGCGCAAAAACTGATCGCGTTCTTGGCGCTCACATCATTGCTCGTGAAGCTGGCAACACAATTCACGAAGTGGCAGTTGTCATGGAATTTGGCGGATCTTCAGAAGATTTAGCTAGAACTTGTCATGCTCACCCAACTTACAATGAAGCAGTTAAAGAAGCTGCAATGGCAGTGGAAAAAAGACAGATTCATTCTTAGTACACTTACATTCAATTTGTAAATGAAAATGTGGACGGGGTTAAAAAAACCCCGTCCCATCATTTTGTTTAGCAGTTTACGCAAATCATTTCTGACCTTTCATTTTAGAAAAAGCTAATAAATCAAAAAAACAAGTTGAAAACTTTTCTGCCACAATTTAAAAATATGTCCGGGATAGTATAATAAGGCAGCGGACCCAAAACACAGGGCCTCTTTTTAACGCAATTGTCTGGCTTGCTATTTACATACTATCCCGACATCTTTCACATTTTACTTTACAACCTGACGCGATAGAAAAGAGCTCAATCGCACTGAAATTTCATAATTTGAAGTTTGTGACCAAGCAGCCCAATCATCAACCGTAATTGTAGATTTTTTGTCACAACCAATAATTGTCACTTCATCACCTTGTTTAACACTTTTAATATTTGTTACATCAATCATAATTAAATTCATGGTTACACGACCAACTTGAGGAACTTTTTTACCATTCACTAAAACAAAAGATTTATCAGAAGAAATTCTTGGAATACCATCAAAATAGCCAATTGGCAACACGGCGATTTTAGAATCACGTTTTAAAATATGAGTACAATTGTAAGAAATTGCACTGCCCTTTTTCATTTCTTTCAACTCAACAATTTTCGCTTTCCAAGATAAAACAGGTTTTAATTTTGCACTGGCTTGTTTTTTTACATCATTTGAAGGCCAAAAACCATAAATTGCCAAACCAACTCTTACAGCATCAAAATTAAGCGCTTTTTTTCTTAAAGTTGCAGCGCTTGCAGAGGCATGAATAAATGGTTTTAAACCAATATCATTTAAGGCTTCTTGCCAAAGTGTGAGAATTTCAATTTGACTTTTGGTGTATGAATCAAATTTTATCAAATCAGATGATGCAAAATGGGCGTAAAGTCCAACCACTTCAACATTTTTCTGCAAGTTTTTATCTTTTAATAATTCAATAACTTCAGGAAGATCAGATTCTAAAAAACCATCACGCCCTAAACCACTATCAATACAAATATGAATTTTTAATTTTTCTTTAATACGAATTCTTTTTGCTGCTTGCAAAATATCGAAAGTTGAAACTGTAACTTTAATTTTATTTTTAATTGCTAACTTTACTTGGTTTGGAAATATTCTACCTAAACACAAAAGTTGACTATTGATTCTTTTTTTACGCAATAACAGCAGATCTTCAAAATGATATGAAGCCAAATAATCAACTTTGTTCTGAATTATTGAAGCAATTTCTAAAAGCCCGTGACCATAGGCGTTAGACTTCACAACAGCAATAAACTTTTTATCTCGCGATAAGTTTTTTCTAATTTCAGAGATATTGCTAAGCAGTCCTGATTTGCTGATTTCAAGCCAAGTTTGATTCATTTTTGACCTCATTAAAAAAACAACTTTTTTTGCCAGTATGACAAGCAACACCAGTTTGCCTTACAGTTAATAAAATACAGTCAAAATCGCAGTCTGTTTTGATTGAAACTATTTCTTGTAAATGTCCCGAAGTATCACCTTTTTTCCACAAAGAGTTTCTTGAACGTGAAAAATAGGTAGCAAAACCAGTGCTAATTGTTAAATCTAAACTTTCTTTATTCATAAAAGCCATCATCAAAACCTCTCCTGTTACTACATCTTGGGCAATTGCAGGAATAAGGCCGTTTTGATCAAATTTTAGTTTTGAAATAATATCGTTCATTTAACAAGTAAGAAATATTGAAATTGTAACAATTACAAAGTAATCTTTATAACTTATTTCAAAAACCGCAATTTCAAAAATGATTACTTGCACCAGAAAAATTGAATTTGATGCCGCTCATCGTATCATAAAACATGAAAGCAAATGCAAAATGTTACATGGTCATCGCTATTCCTTGGAAGCAACTTTTACATCAAAAGAACTTGATAATTTAGGACGAGTGATTGATTTTGGTGTAATAAAAGAAGTTCTGGGCAGTTGGATTGACGACAATCTTGACCACAATACAATTTTATCAGTTAAAGATAAAATTTTAGGCGATTCTATAACTGCACAAACTAATCAAAAAATTTACTATATTTTAGAGAACCCTACGGCGGAAAATATTGCAAAACATATTTTTGAAGAAATTTGTCCAAAACTTTTTGCCGATAAAGATGTAAAATGCATAGCAATAAGATTGTATGAAACTCCAAATTGCTATAGCGATGTCAAATAATTTTAGCACAAACTACCGAATTTACTATGAAGACACCGACGCTGGAGCTGTGGTTTATTACGCTAACTATTTAAAATTTTTTGAGCGTTGTAGAACTGATTTTTTAAGAAGTTTGGGTTTAAATCAAAACCAATTACTTACTGAAAAAAATTTGGCTTTCGTAGTCAGAAAATGCGAAATTGAGTATTTATCTCCAGCAAAACTTGATGATTTAATAAAAGTTGAAGTTGAAGTTGAAAATATTGCTGCAGCATCAATTTCTATGAAGCAAAAAATTCATCTAAATGAAAAAGTTTTAAGTACTTTAAGAGTTGAAATTGTTTGCGTTGATTCAAAGAGTTTCAGACCTTGCCGCATTAGTAATTGGTTAAGAAATTTGTTAGCAACATAGTACTTTATAACGTACTGTTATCATAATAAAAAACTGTCATCCTGAGCTTTAGCGAAGGATCTCAGGAGTTATGGCTGACGAAGTTCAGATCCTGAGATCCTTCGCTAAAGCTCAGGATGACGGTTTAGAATAGTGAAGAAATAAAAAATTTAATTTACAAAAAATAATGTTTGATAATTTTTCTACAAAAATTTCTAAAATCTTTGATTCAATTTCTGGTAAAAAATTTATTTCAGAAGATGATCTAGCATCAACAATGCGTGAAATTAGAATTGCGCTTTTAGAAGCCGATGTAAGCTTACCAATTGCTAAAGATTTCATTGAAAAAGTAAAGGCAGAAGCTCTTGGACAACAAGTTGTGAAAAGCATTTCTGCTGGACAAATGGTTGTAAAAATTGTTCATGATGAGTTAGTTAAATTACTGGGCAGTGAAAAATCAGAATTAAATTTAAATGTTAAACAACCAGCAATCATTATGCTTGTTGGTTTGCAAGGCGCCGGCAAAACTACAACCGCTGGAAAATTAGCTTCTCTTTTAAAGAATAAAAAACACAAAAAAGTTTTATTAGCCTCCCTTGATACATATAGACCTGCAGCTCAAGAACAATTAGAAATTCTAGCAAAAAAAGTTGGTGTTGAAGTAGTTGAGATTGTTGCTAACCAAAAACCTCTTGAAATTACTAAGCGTGCTATTGAAAAAGCTAAACTTTTGGGCAGCGAAGTCTTAATTTTAGATACAGCAGGTAGAACTCACTTAAATGAAGAATTGATGCAAGAGTTAAGTGAAATTAAGAAATTAGCAAATCCATCTGAAATTTTACTGACTGTTGACGCTCTAATTGGACAAGATGCAATTAACGTTGCTAAAAATTTTAATGAAAGATTAGAAATAAATGGAGTTATCTTAACCAGACTTGATGGTGATTCAAGGGGTGGTGCAGCACTCACAATGAAAAGTGCAACTAATTGTGCAATTAAGTTTATTGGTGTTGGCGAAAAACTTGATGAGCTAGAAGAATTTAACCCCTCAAGAATTGCTTCAAGAATTATCGGAATGGGTGATGTTGTTTCTTTGGTAGAAAAAGCACAAGAAATGTTTGACGTGCAAGAAATGGAAAAATCTGCCAAAAAAATGCAGAAAGGTCAGTTTGATTTAAACGATCTTTTATCACAAATCCGTAATATGAAAAAAATGGGTGGAATTGGCAGCATCATTAAATTTTTGCCTGGTGCTAGCAAGTTAAAAGAGCATATTGGTAAAATTTCTGATACTGAAAAAGAAATGATTCGTCAAGAAGCTTTGATTTTGTCAATGACTAAAAAAGAAAGAGCCAACCCCGGACTTCTTAACTCTTCACGAAAATTCAGAATTGCCAAGGGTTCTGGAAGCAATATTCAAGAAGTAAATCGTTTGCTTAAAAAATATAAACAAATTCAGAAAATGATGAAAAAATTTGGCAAAATTGACCCCAAAGAAATGGCAAAAATGATGGATGAAAAAGAAATTTCAAAACTAAAAGATTTCGTAAATTAAGAATTTGTTAAAAATGCCCAGTTTTAAAGACACCAGAATTCTTCCTTATAGATCTTCTGAAATTTACTCACTTGTAATGGATATTGAAAAATATCCTGAATTTTTACCTTGGTGTAAACACGCTAAAATTATAGATATCATTTCAGAAAAGCATCTACAAGCTGATTTGCTGATTAATTTTAAAAGTCTTTTTGAGAAATATAGATCAGATGTAAAACACGGAATAG
>JACCDY010032490.1_pt1 | contig 20917 bp, 22 predicted proteins | sample 7446391 | NCBI WGS metagenome assembly JACCDY01 (sample SAMN15323451, study PRJNA562643) | freshwater metagenome | isolation source: river surface water | place: USA:Blue River Watershed | collected 2017-08-18 | reverse complement strand
CCAGGAAGCCACGGGATATATCTCAAGGTGTCAAAGTCTGGTGCCATAACCATGTCGCCATAACCTGAATCCCAAGAGCTCATAGCAAATCCAGAAACTGTATTCATATCAACATCTACTGCCAATAAATAATTACAACCTTCAGTTCCATGACTCATGGTGTCTTTTAAAAAGAAAGGTGCATGAATTCTTTTACCTTGTAAACGACCTTGCATATCAGTAATACCAACTATTACTGTGTCAATTTTTCCTGATTTGATATCTGCTTCTAATTGCGCAACTTTTAATGGAGCACTTGCTGATTGTTTGATACTTGATGCCATAAGAACACACCCTCTTTGTCTTCTTGTGGCTTAAACACTACTCCGATACTAAGAGGTTTGAAAAGTGGTGTTTATAAAAGAAATCCCTCACAGCCTGAGGCTTTTCAATATGGGCCACATGGCCAATTCTTGGAAGAACTAATACTTTTGAATTTTCAAAATATTTATGAACAACGTGAGCTGCTTTCGGGTGCACTAATTTATCCTTTGCCCCATAAATAAACAGAGCTTGCTCTTTTATGTTTTTCGCTAATTGCCAAGGATTATTTGAAGAAAAATCAAAATAAGTTTTTAATAGATTTCTTAAAGTAGCTAAAGTCAACTCATTTATATAAGTTTGACCTTGACGATCTTGCATTTCATGTAATAAATCTTCTAACCAAATCTTTTCTCCAAATTTAATATCGTAGAAACATTGATTGATGGTATTTTTTGCTCTTTCTTCCATTGAAAGTTCTTGATATTTTTCCAATAGTTTTTCACCCACTCCAGGAATTGCTGAAAGAATAACTGGAGATGCGCTTAATTTTGGAAATAAATCAGGTAATGCAGGAGAAATTAAAGTTAATGATTTTGTTAACTCTGGAAACATTGATGCAAAATGCACAGCTACAGAACCACCGTGAGAGTTTCCAAAGAGGTGAACTTTTTGATTACCAAATTGATTGATAACAACTTCAGCCATGCTCGAAGCAAAATCTTTAGGGTGATAACTCTTGTTAGCCATTGGAGTTGATAATCCAAAACCAGGAAAATCTGGGGCCACAATGTCAAATGAAGAATCAAAAGTATTAATTAAGTGTTTCCAATTAAGTCCTGTTCCACCAAGTCCATGAAGCATCAATACTTTTTCAGACGCACCTTCATTTGTTCTTCTGAGTCTGATTGACGAATTACTGGTCAAAACATTGGTTTCCAACATAATTAATCACTTTAGGTCAGCACTAGATAAGTCGCAAACCTAGAGGATGCAGGAGTGCTTGACTACTTATATTGTTAGAAGTAGAGAATTTAGGAGACAAAAGGTCAAAATGGAAGTACGAATTGGTGTGCAAGATAGTGCTAGAGAAGTAATTTTTGAAACAAAATCTTCAGCAGATGAAATTGCAAAAGAAGTAGAAAATGCTGTTAAAAACAAATCTTTACTAACTCTTGTTGATGACAAGGGAAGAAAAATTTTGATTCCAGGTGATCGTTTAGCTTTTGTTGAAATTGGCGCTCCTGAACAAAGACGTGTAGGTTTTGCTGGCTAATAAATGCAAGAACAGTTATTAAAAAATCCAGCTGGAGTTAAAGAAGAAAAATTAATTACCCAACGTTGTCTTGTCGGTGCTTTAGTTTCAGAACCAGAGTCAATTCATGCTGGAACAATTTTAATGATTCCAGGTTTTAGTGGGAGTAAAGAAGATTTTGTAGCAATCATGCCAATTCTTTCTTCACTTGGTTGGCGTTGTTTTGCAATTGATCAATATGGTCAACCTGCAACATATGGTTCAAATGATGAGAAAGATTTTTCAATAGAATTACTTGCTCAAGATGTGATTGATATTGCTAATAGTTTTTCAGAACCTATTCATGTCATTGGACATTCGTTTGGTGGATTAGTTAGCCAAATTGCTGTAAGTAAATCTCCTAAATCTTTTGCAAGTATCACTTTGATGTGTAGCGGTCCGGGTGCTCTCCCAAGAAATCGTTGGGGAGGATTACCCCGTCTTGTAAAAGCTACTGAAAAATACAACATGGCAACAATTTGGTTTCTAAAAACAATTGCTGAAAAAATGGTTGGTTATAGAAAATTTTCTAGAAAAGTTAGAAAATGGCGAAGACAACGCTGGATTAAAACTAATCCTCTTTCAATTAAAACAATTGGCAATATGTTGATGCATATAGATCCAGTTAGTGAAAAATTAATAAAAACTTTGGAAAATCAAAAAGTGCCAGTATTAGTAATGTCAGGTGAAAGAGATGACATTTGGCCATTGTCAGTACAACAAGAAATGGCTAAGAATTTAAATGGGCAGTATGTTGAAATTTTTGGCGCAGGACACTCTCCCGCTAGAGAAATGCCAGAAAAAACTGCAATTGTATTAGATACTTTTCTTAAATCGATTTAGTTCGATAACCCTTAACTACAAAAACCATTCCTATCATTAACAAAACCATCGCAGGAATTGTTTGCCATGGTGGAACTTGTCCAATAAAAAGTGCAGCAATAATTGTTGATCCTGGCATTTCAAACAAGATTCCCATACTCACAACCGTTGCAGAAAGAGATCTTAAAGTGATATTAAAAAGTGTGTGTCCAAGAATTTGAGCAAGTAAAGTCAATAAAAATATATAAATCCAAGCTTGTCTTGTAAAACCTGATAATTCAATGGATAAAAACAAACTTATTAATAACAAAGAAAAAGCCGCAGCAGAATAAGCAATAAATGTATATTGTGCAGTTGATAGTTTCTCTCTGGCACTTTGCCCAGCAGTAACATATAGTGCTGCAAAGATTGCACCAAGAAGTGCAAGTAAATCTCCGATAACTGCATCTCTATTTAAGGAAACATCTATTCCAGTTAAAAGAACTACACCAACTAAAGCAACAAAAATTCCAAACCAAACTTGCTTTGGAAATCTTTCTCCTCTTAATCTTGCAAAAAGCGCTGCCCATGCAGGCTGGGTAGCAACCATTGCTGTTGAGGCTGCAACAGTTGTAAATCTTAAAGAAGGAATCCACACAGCAAAATGAATTCCTAACAAGAAACCGGCAAGTAAAGATGCTTTAAGTGCTTTTCTATCAATATAAATTCCAGATTTGAATGCAAAAGGTGCTGTTGCAACAGCACCTATTAAGCATCTCCAAAATGCAATAGCAAGTGCAGGTGCTGCTGTAATTGTTATTAAGGGTCCCGAAGTTGATATGGCTAATATCGCAACAGCAAGAATTACAAAATCAAATGAATTTTTGCTTAATGTATTCGTAAATTTCATATAAGAGTAAAAGTCAATCACAAGTAAGAAGTAGACTCGCGTTGTGACTGACCGCATATTTATATCTCGCTTAACGGGCACAGCTGTATTTGATCCTCAGGGAGATCAGCTGGGCAAAGTTCGCGATACCCTCGTTCACTTAAGACATAGCAACAATCCACCAAGAATTATTGGACTATTAGTAGAAGTTCCTCAGAGAAGAATTGTTTTTTTACCAATATCCAGAGTTAATGAATTTGAATCACGACAAATAATTTCCACCGGTGTTGTAAATATGCGTCGATTTGAACAAAGAGAATCTGAATCTCGAGTGGTTGGTCAACTTTTAGATCGCAAAATGAAAATGAAAAAAACTGGCGAAGAAGTAACTTTGTTAGATATAGCTATGGAACAATCAAGACCTGGTGCTGATTGGCATATAACAAAAATTTATTTAAAACGTTCTTCAACTAAATTCGGCCGACGAGGTGAAAAATTCTTTGCTGATTGGAGCGAAGTTGAAGGTTTAACTTTGCAAGACTCTAATCAACCAGTTGATAGTACTTTAATTTCTATCAATGACATGAGAGCGCCAGATATTGCAACATATATTGCTGATTTTGAATTAAATAAACAAGTTGATGTTTTATCTAAATTAGATGATGAAAGACTTGCAGATGTTTTAGAAGAGATGAGTGAAGAAACAAGAGTTTCAATTGTTGAAAAATTAGAAATCGAACGTGCTGCAGATGTTATTGAAGAAATGGCACCAGATGATGCAGCAGATTTATTAAAGGAATTACCACCACAAAAAGCTGAAGAATATTTAGAGTTAATGGAACCAGAAGAAGCTGATGATTTAAGAAGACTTTTAACTTATGGTGATTACACAGCTGGTGGAATGATGACAACTGAACCAATAGTTTTACCACCTGATGCAACAGTTGCTGAAGCTTTGGCAAATGTTAGAAATCCAGAATTACCACCTTCACTTGCAAGCCAAGTTTATGTAGTAAGACCACCACTTGATACTCCAACTGGAAAATATTTAGGTGTGGCACACATGCAAAGACTTTTACGCGAAGCACCTGGCACTTTAGTTTCAAGTGTCATTGATACTGAACTAAAACCAGTAGAACCAAACACGTCACTTGCATTAGTAACAAGATATTTTGCAACTTATAACTTAGTGGCTTTGCCTGTAGTTGATTCAGAAAATCGTTTACTTGGTGCGGTAACTGTTGATGACGTAATTGATCATATGTTGCCAGATGATTGGCGCGATCAAGATGCAATTGAGGTGAATCGATGAGTAAAAAATTAAGATCATCTCGACTTGATCAACCTAGAAGCAGAGGTTTGCAATTTAAAAATCCTTATGATCCAGAAAGATTTGGATTATTGAGTGAAAGAGTTGCTCGAAGAATTGGCTCTTGGCGATTTATCGCATTAATGACAATTTTTATTATTGCCTGGATTTTATGGAACACTATCGGTCCAGAAAATTATCGAGTTGATCCATGGCCATTTTTAGCTTTGACACTGATGCTTTCTTTACAAGCTTCCTATGCTGCTCCCCTAATTTTGCTTGCCCAAAATCGTCAAGCAGATAGAGACAGAGTTCAAATTGCTCAAGATAGAACTCAAGCTGCAAGACTTCTAGCCGATTCTGAATTCTTGGCTCGCGAATTAGCAGATTTACGCATAGCCTTAAGTGATGTAGCAACTCGTGACTACATAAAAAATGAATTAAGGGAATTAATAGAAGAAATTCAATTCTCTAACGAGAAAAAAGAATTGGAATAAAAGTAAAAAGTGTCTTTAACTAAAGAAACTGTAATGACCGCTCTTGCCACAGTGCAAGATCCTGAAATTAGAAGACCAATTACTGAAATTGGCATGGTTAAAAATGTTGAAGTATCAGATTTAAATGTTCAAGTTGATATTTATTTAACAGTTGAGGGTTGTCCTTTAAGACAAGAAATTGTTAACCGTGTTACAAATGCCGTTAAAAAAGTAGACGAAAAAGCTAATGTAAAAGTTGATTTAGATGTAATGAATGATGCTCAACGAAAAAAATTAAGAGAGCAACTTAGAGGCCCAATAAAAGAAAATCCGTTTTCTAGCGAAAGAAATTTAACCAGAATTTATGCTATTGCCTCGGGTAAAGGTGGCGTGGGTAAATCATCAATCACCGCAAATTTAGGAATTGCTTTTTCTAAATTAGGTTTATCTGTAGGAATTCTTGATGCAGATATTTATGGACATTCAATTCCTCGAATCATGGGTGTAACAAATGCACCAACTGTTGTTGAAGGCATGATCATGCCCCAACTTGCTCATGGCGTAAGAGTTATTTCCATGTTGGCATTTAAACCAGGTGGAGTAACTCAACCAATTGCATTTAGAGGACCAATGCTTCATAAAGCAGTTGAACAATTCATGACTGATGTGTGGTGGGGAGATTTGGATGTTTTACTTCTTGATTTACCACCAGGTACTGGTGATGTGGCAATAAGTGTTGCTCAATTAGTTCCTAAATCAGAAATTATTGTGATTACTACTCCTCAAATTGGTGCTGCAGAAGTTGCTGTTCGATCAGGAACTTTGGCCAAACAAACTCATCAAAGAGTTGTGGGTGTTATTGAAAATATGAGTGGGGTTATTTGTCCTAAGTGTGGAGAAATTATGGATTTATTTGGCAAAGGTGGCGGCGACAATGTTGCAAAAGCTCTTACCAATGAGTTGGGAACTGAAGTAAAAGTTTTAGGAAAAATTCCATTTGACGTTAAATTAAGAGAAGGTGCTGATGATGGTAAACCTTTGATTCTGTCTGATCCTGAATCTTTAGCAAGTAAAGAAATTATGAATATTGCAAATTCTTTAGTTAAAAATCCAAAAGGTTTAGTGGGAAAGAATCTAGGGTTAATTACTAATTAACCTTCTTCCCTACTTCCCAAAACCACACTGACTTCTCTTTCATTTCCAGCAGAATTTTTTACTGTTAAGACAATTGTGTCTCCTGGATTATTTCTTCTGATTGCAACAATTAATTCAGTTGAATCTCCAACAATTTCTCCATTTATTTTTGTCACAACATCGCCTGTCTTTAAATCTGTTTTTGACGCTGGTCCATCGGCGACAACTTCTGCAATACGTGCTCCTGTTCCTTGATAAGTTGAATCGATACTGATTCCAGCAATTGGTGTTGTTGATTTTCCAGTATTAATAATTTCAGTAATAATTCTTTGAGCCTGATTCATAGGAATTGCAAAACCTAAACCGATACTTCCACTTTGTCCACCAAGACCCAAAGTTGCAATTGCAGAATTAACACCAATTACTTCTGCTTGACCATTTACTAACGGACCACCTGAATTTCCAGGATTAATTGCAGCATCAGTTTGAATCGCAGAAATAAATGATTGATCGTCTTGACCACCTGCTGTTACTGGTCTATTGACTGCACTAACAATTCCTGATGTAACTGTGCCACTTAAACCAAGTGGTGAACCAAATGCAACTGTTAAATCTCCAACATTTAATGCATTTGAATCACCTATTTTTACAGGACTTAAACCAGATGCTTCAATTTTTAATACAGCTAAATCGTAAGAAGGATTTCTCCCAATTAATCTTGCTTCAAATTCTGTTTTGTTTTCTAAATAGACAGTTAACTTTCCACCATTTAAAGCTGGGGCAACAACGTGATTGTTGGTAATTATGTATCCGTCTTGTCTGTAAATAAATCCTGAACCTGTTCCGGTGCCAGAATTTCCTTCAGCCTTAATTGAAACCACACTAGATTTGACGTTTTGCACAATTTGAGAAACAGTTTCATTTGCTGGAGTAATTGGAACATTTGTATTTACAGTTGGAGTTTGAATTGTTTGATTTGTATTAGTAGAAACTCCATTTGCTAAATCAGCAGCTACATATCCAACTGCACCACCTGCTACTCCGCCTACTAGTAAAGAAATAACAACAACCGCTGAAAGTGGTGTTCTTTTCTTTTTTCTTTCCCATGAAGGTTTAGTTGGCATTGTGGCAAATCCTGGTGTTGGTGAACTGGTGGTTTCTTCCATTTTTACTTGGCTTTTTTCTTTCTGTTGCAAGTCTTTCTTTTAGTTTAGGGTGGGGCGATAAATTTCGCACTTTAAATAAGGACTTATAAGGCAATTCTTGGTGAATTCCTTCGTAATTTTTAGAAATCATTAAGATAGTTGAAAAGACCTATAGAAGGTAGTCAAATGACAAGTTTTCCAAGTGTTGAAGATTGGAAATTCTCACAAGATTTTATAGATGAAGATAGTTTCCAATTAAAAGCAAGAGAAAAATCAAGTGATCTTGGCATAAAACCTATAGGAGCTGGAGTTGGAAGTTTATTAAAATTTTTGGCTTCGACAATCGATGCTTCAAATGTTGTTGAAATAGGAACGGGAACAGGTTTATCTGGATTATGGCTTTTTAAAGGCATGAATTCTGCTGGAGTTTTAACTTCAATAGATAAAGATCCAGAAAGACAACGAGTTAGTAAAGATATTTTTAGCGATGCTTCAATATCTTCAAATAAAATTAGACTAATTACCGGAAAAGCCCTAGAGGTTATAACTCGTTTAACAGATAATGCTTACGATTTAGTTTTTATCAATGGTGACAAATTGGAATACGAAACTCTTTTAGAAGAAGCCATGAGATTATTAAGACCTGGTGGAATATTGATTTATAACAATGTATTAAATGATGCCCAATTCCAAAATGATCCAGATAATTTAGCAATTATGAGAGTTTTAGAAAAAATAAAAAGTGACGACAGATTAGTTTCTGTAATGGTTCCAAATGGAACAGGTGTAATTGCTTGTTCTTATAGACCTAATTAAGTTACTTTAAAACTTCTAGTTGAACGTCTAATTCTTTAGCTTCATCAACTGTCATTTCTACAACCAAACGACCGCCGCCTTCTAGAGGAATACGAACTACAACACCTTTTCCTTCTTTGGTAACTTCCATTGGTCCATCACCAGTACGAGGTTTCATTGCGGCCATGTAAACACCTTTTTCATTTCAATCAAATATTGATATATCTATTATCCCAGTAATGCGGGAACTTAGTCTAAATGGACCCCTTTTGTGCAAAAGTGAGAGCAAATTTCTTCAATGAATGCTTTATTGCGATAACAAAAAACGGTTTAATAAAAAACCAACCAATTCGACCAAATATTGAAAATGGTAATTCGATTGTTTCACTCCAAATAAATTTTGTTTTATTATCTGTAATTTTTTCTGCGATCATGGAACCTGTACCTCGAACTACTTTTCCTAAATGTTTCATATCAACTATTCGTGGTTCTTCCCATTTAGTAATAACCATTGGATCATTAAAACCAATTTTCCAAAATCCTGTCCAGGCAACTATTTCTCCACCAAGTCCTTGGCCATTATTTTTAGTTCTATAAACTTTCGTGCCAAACATCCATTCGCCTTGAGTTTCCCAATTAACAAATGAATCAAAAACTTGTTTTTGACTTGCATCAATATCAATACTTAAGGTCAGATCAACTTTCACTATTTAGTAAGCCATTTCTTTAAAGTTTCGTAAACATCATTAATCTGAGTTATTGAAACTTTTTCATCTGGATGATGTGCCAAATTAGGATCTCCCGGACCAAAATTAATTGCTGGAATTCCTGCATTAGCAAATCTAGCTACATCAGTCCAGCCAAATTTTGGTGCAATATTTTTACCTACACTTGAAACAAATTCCCTTATTAAAGGATTTGCTAAACCTGTAGGAGCTGCATTTGCTGCATCAACAAGGTGAAAATTAAAATCTTTAAAAAGATTTTTCATATTTGTGGTTGCTTGATCAATTGTGGTATCCGGTGCGAATCGATGATTTATCGAAACGCTTACAGAGTCTGGAACTACATTTCCAGCAATCCCACCATTAATTTTTACAGCTTGTAAACCTTCTCTGAATTTATAGCCGTCTATCTCTGGCTCTCTTGATTTATAGTTATTCAAAATTTCTAAAATTTTATTTGTCTTGTGAATTGCATTTTCCCCATTCCACCATCTTGCAGAATGTGATCTTTTACCTGTGGAACTTACTTCAAATCTTAAAGAACCTTGACATCCAACCTCTAAAATTCCATTTGTTGGTTCCATAAGAATTGCAAAATCACAATTTAATAAATCTTTTTGCTGTTTTGTAATTAATTCTAACCCATTAAATTTGGTTTCAATTTCTTCTGATTCATAAAATAAATAAGTTATATCGAAATTTGAATTGGTTATCTCTGAAGCTAATCTCAATGCGACTGCAATTCCTGATTTCATATCAACAGATCCCAAACCAACAATTTCAGAGTTGGTCATTTTTCCAGGAAAATTATTATTAGCAGGGACTGTATCGATATGCCCAGCAATTACTACTCGCTGTTTGTTACCAAAATTAGTTTGAGCAACTAATGAATTACTTACTCTTGTTATTTTTAAGTGACCATATCCTTGTAAAGCTTTTTCAATAGAATCAGCAATTGATTTTTCATCTTTTGAGACACTCGAAATATTGACAAGATCAAGGGTTAGATTGCCTAGTTCTTGATTTATATTCAACACATTCCTATTGTGCCAACAACCTAGCCCTTATGTATCCATTAACCCCAATTACAAGATAGTTTTGACTCATGAGTTTTATTACCGAAGCCGCTAGTGGAATAGGAATAGCCACTATAGATGGCAATAAAACACTGGATGTTTGGTTTCCAAATCCTTCATTATCAATTTCACCGATTCAATTAGTTGATAGTTCAAAGTTTGAAAGAAAAGATTCAATTAGAGGTTGCGAAGTTAAAATTGTTAAAACTTCTATTAAAGATTTATCCAAACCAGCTGTTGATGTTGCAGATGCTTATTTAAGATTACATTTGCTTTCGCATCGTCTAGTAAAACCTAGGACTATAAATCTAGAAGGTATTTTTTCAATTCTAAATAATGTTGCATGGACAACTATTGGACCAGTTTTGCCGGAAAAAGTTGAATCTGTAAGAGCTAATGCCAAAAAAGTAGGAACGCATTTGACAGTTTTTTCGTTAGATAAGTTTCCAAGGATGCTTGATTATGTAATTCCAAGTGGAGTCAGAATTGCCGATGCAGATCGTGTTCGACTTGGGGCGCATTTAGCAAGTGGCACAACTGTTATGCATGAAGGTTTTGTGAACTTTAATGCTGGAACTTTAGGAACTTCCATGGTTGAAGGAAGAATTTCTGCAGGTGTTGTTGTTGGAGATGGTTCTGACATAGGTGGTGGCGCATCAATCATGGGCACACTTTCCGGTGGAGGACAAGAAGTGATCAGTGTTGGCGAAAAATGTTTGATTGGTGCAAATGCTGGTCTTGGAATTAGTTTAGGAAATAATTGCATAGTTGAAGCAGGACTTTATTTAACAGCTGGTTCAAAAGTTATTCTTCCTGACGGAAAAATTGTCAAAGCAAGAGAATTATCCGGAGCAAGTAATCTGCTATTTAGAAGAAATTCACAAACAGGTGCAATTGAAGCTTCTAATAAGACTGGTAATTGGACTGGACTAAATTCAGTCCTTCATTCAAATTAAATTTCGTTTATTAGATAACTGATATTTTCGGGACCAAATACAAAATCTGTTGCAATTATTCTTTTTTCAGCATATTTTAAGAATTCATCTTTTAACAAAAGGTTATTGGTGGTTACCTTTTCACCTTGATGATTTTTAACTTTATTAATAGTTGCATCTGAAATTGTTCTTAAACTACTTGCTGATTGAAGATATTTTTCAATGTCTGCTTGACTTCCTTGTTCTAAAAGGTGCTGTAATTTAGCTAAATTTTCACTCAAATTTTCTACGACTTTGGACAATGATTTTCTGTTTGGCCAAACTATTTCTGCAGTTCGCTCCGCTGGAGAAGTAGTGACTCTAGTTAAATCTCTGAAACTGCCTCCAGCTAATAATTGCGCTAATTGCGCAAATTCTGACTCACCAACACTTTTGGCATAAGCAGATGCAACAACATGGGCTAGGTGAGAACTTAAAACAACTGATTCATCATGTTCTATTGGATCAACTGGGACAATAAATGCACCTAATTCATTAATTATTGAAACAATTGCTATCAGAGCCTGATTATTTGTATTTGAAGTAATACTTACAGCCCATGGGGCATTTTTAAATATTTCAGGATTGGCATTAATAAATCCTGCTTTAGTTGAACCTGCCATTGGATGAGTTCCTACATAATTTAATTCTTTTGCGGCATCTTGTAATGAAGCTTTAACTGAACAAATATCTGATACAAAATTCTTATATTTTTTACTACTTAGTTCCTTTAAAATTTCTTCACTAACACTTGTTGGAGCTGACAGAATAATTAATTCAGAATTAAGTGCATCATCTAAGTTATTCAAGACTTTAAATCCAGATTTTTTTGCTGCCTCTAAAGAATTTAAATCAGGATCTAAAACACTAATTTCATGGTTATTTTTTAATCCCTGAGCAATGGAACCACCGATTAGGCCTAAGCCGATTATGGAAATTTTCATAATTAAAAAGTATTAGCGAGGAACTTCGGTGGCAGCTTTAACTAAACGTCCTACCCAATCCTTCAAAACATCTGAGGTAACACTTCCTGGCGGTAAGGATTCGCCAACGCGTGCAGAGCTAATTTCTGGATTCATTGGATATGAACCTAAAACTTTTACAGCAGCACCAATGCTGCTTACGTCCATAATTGCTGATTGCAATGTTGGTTCTCCAATATGTCCGCGAGCAGAAACTAAAAATGTGTATTCCCCAAGTCTTGTTTTTAACGGTCTTGAACTAATTGCAGTTAAACCAATATCTCTTTTAGCAAAACAATTCAAAATATCTGACAATAAACCATTTCTATCTGCAACAGGAGTAATTACCAATGTAGTTTTGTCGTGACCTGTGGGAGAAGATAAATTTCTAGAAATTAATGCCATTCTGGTTTTCCCACCAGCAAAGTCTTCCAATCTAGTTTGTTTTACGAAAAGACCAAATGTGTCAGCACCTTTACTCGCTGCAATTGCGCCAAGTCCTGCTTCTTTTCTTTCAGCAACTATGCGGCATGCATCAGCTGTTGAAGCTGTGAATTCAACTTCTAATTTATGTAATTTAATGAACTCTTTACATTGTGCAGCAGCATGAGGATGAGTTAAAACTTTTTTTACTTCAGCATTTTTTGTGGTTGAAGGAACTGCTAATACAAAGGAGATTGGCACAACTATTTCTTCATTAATAAAGCATTGAGCTGATCTAAAAATTAATTCATCAAGGGTACTTAAAACATCACCTTCAACAGAATTTTCTAATGGCACCAATCCTGCGTCAGCGCTTCCTGACTCAACTGCAAAAACTACATCAGAAACTTCTTTTTCAGCAACAATTTCGCCATTCCATGGCACTGTCATTAAATCAATTGCAGCGTGAGTAAATGTTCCTGGTGGTCCTAGATAGACCAGTTTTTGATTACTCACAAGAATTATTTATTTCTTAGGTTTTGCTTTGATAGCTTCAGGATCATTTGATGTCATACCAAGTTTGGCAGCACCACCTGGTGATCCTAAGTCTGTAAAGAATGCAGCATTTGATGCTGAATAGTCTTTGTAATTTTCTGGAACATCATCTTCGTAATAAATTGCTTCAACTGGGCAAACTGGTTCACATGCTCCACAATCAACGCATTCATCTGGATGGATATAAAGCATGCGTTCGCCTTCATAAATGCAATCAACTGGGCACTCTTCAATACAAGATTTATCTTTAACGTCGATGCATGGCTCGGCAATAACGTAGGTCACGCAGATGCTCCTCTACTAAGTATGTAAGACAAAACTACTTCATCTCTACTATTTATATATAAAGAGTATCCGAAAGGAACAAGTTTTCTACTATGGCCGCAATCGGCAGGTTAAGGATTTCGCCTTCCGATCTTGGGCGCAGGGTTAGTGTGCGCCATTTTGATGGATCGAATTTAACTGACACCTTAGGAATTCTTATTTCCTGGACTGGTGACTGGCCAAAAGGATTAATAAGAATTGAGAAAAAAGATAAAAACATTCAAGAAATAATCTCTGGAAATATTTTTGCCGCCAAAGTAATAGAACCAGAAATTGGATCTCTTGATCTTGAAAGAGATTCAGAAACTACTTGGGTTGCAAATGAAAAAGAATTCCTCAATGACTGGGCTTTAAGATTTTCAGGTAATAAATCGGCTAGAGCAAATTCTTGTTTACTTGATGGAAGACCTGAAGAAAACATTGATGAAACTTTTAAAAAAATTATTGAATGGTATAGAAAAAGAAATGCTGTTGCAATAATTCAAAGTCCAAAACCGGGAGCTTTTGATCAAAGTTTAAAAAGAAATAATTTCAAAGAAATAGACACTGCTTATTACATGGTTGGACCTGCTGAAAAAAATAACGTAACGGGTGTTGTTTTGGAATCAGCGTTAAGTGATAAATGGTTTGAAACAATTATAGGTAGAGATGAAGAAGTTAGTTCAAGAGTGAGCAAAGAATTATTGACCTGTGGAACTTTTGTAAGGTTTGCTTCAATTGAAAATGAAAAAGGACAGATAATTGCCACGGGAAGAATTGCGGCTTCTGATAAGCAAGCAATGGTAACCACTTTGTGGGTTGATGAAAAATATAGGAATCAAGGTTTCGCTAAAAAAATAATGAGAACTCTTTCTAACGCAGTTGCAGAAATTGGTCATGAAAAAATAGTTCTTCAAGTCCTTAAATCCAATTTGGTAGCTGTAAAAATGTATGAATCCCTTGGTTATAAAGTCCACCATGAATACGCCTATTACAGATACTTCAAAAATTTAGAGACAACTTCCGAATGCGTATGCTAAATATTGAAATTCAACTACGCTTAAACTCATGAAACTCTATGACACTCGCTTAAGGCAAGTGGTTGAAATCGAACCTTCAACCAAGGGTGTTCTAAAAATTTATGCATGTGGCCCTACCGTTTATCGTGATGCTCATGTTGGCAATATGAGAACTTTTCTATTAACAGATTTAATTAAACGTCTTGCTCTTCATCAAGGAATTCAAGTTGAACTTATTCAAAACATCACAGATGTTGGCCACATGGCAGATGATCAAGGTTTAGGAGGTGTTGATGAAGGACAGCTTGATACTGAAGATCGCATAATTACCCAAGCAAGCAAAGAAGCAAGTGATGCACTTTCAATTGCTAGAAAATATGAAAAATCTTTTCATGAAGATTTAAAAAGTTTAAATATATTGCCTGCCACAAAATATCCAAAAGCTAGTGAATCTATTGATTTGATGATTGATTTGATAAAAACATTAATTGAGAAAAAACATGCTTATGTTGGCAAAGATGGAAGTGTTTTCTTTGATGCTAGATCTTTTCCAAGTTATGGAGAGATCAGCGGAAATAAACTAGAGGATTTAAAGCCGGGACATCGTTTTGAAGGTAAAGAAGATCCCAATAAAAATTTTCATGCTGATTGGGCTTTATGGAAAATTGCTAAAGATTCAAGAACACAACTGACTTGGCAAACCCCTTGGGGTAGAGGTTTTCCTGGTTGGCACATTGAATGTTCTGCTATGAGTTTGAAATTTTTAGGGGACAAAATAGATGTGCACACTGGAGGAATAGATTTACGTTTTCCTCATCACGAAGATGAGAGAGCACAAAGCAATGCGGCAACAAGTAAAGATGTAGTAAATCATTGGGTGCATGGTGAACATTTACTTTTTGAAGGAAGAAAAATGAGTAAATCTTCAGGAAACGTTTTACTGGTAAAAGATGTAATTGAAAAAGGTTTAGATCCTCTCTCAATTAGGTTATCGTTTTTAGAACACAGATATAGATCCCAAATGGATTTAACCTGGAATACCTTAAAAGCAAGTGCAAAATCTTTAAATAAATTAAGAGAAAAAATGCAAATATGGGCAAAAGAACCCGGTGAAATAAATAATTCATATTTAAAGGAATTTGAAAATTATCTCAACGAAGATTTAGATACAAATAAAGCCCTATTAGTACTTCGAAACTTAGAAAAAGATGAAACCGTACAAGGCGGCTCAAAATATAAAACCATTTTAAAAATGGATGAAATTTTAGCTCTTGATTTAAATAAAGAACCTCAAAAAACAACTTTAGATATTACTTATGAAATGCAAGAGTTACTAGACAAAAGAGCAAAAGCTCGGTTAGAAAAGAATTGGAAATTAAGTGATGAATTAAGAAATGAATTGAATAAATTAGGAGTTGAAGTTAAAGATACAGAAAATGGTCAGGAGTTAGCAGTAATTTCTGATTGAGGAACAGGTTGTTCTACTCCCCCAATAGATGGTGTTGGCGTAGCACTCGGTGCTACTTCCCCTTCTTTCAAACAAATAATGTTATCACTTGGTCGATAACTTGTTAAGAAATCTTCTTCTTTAATAATGGAATTATTTTTCCAAAACTGTCGTGTGACAACAATTTTAAATCCAGGAGCTGGATCTTGTGCTAAACAATTTGGATCATATGACGTAACAGTATCTATGTTGTTATTTAAATTGTATGGTTTACCAAATTTGGCAGTAACTTTGTCAAATTCTTTTGTGCCATACATTGCGATAGTAATTCCATCTCTTTCAGGAATTGCTTTAATCAAAACATGATTCTTTGTATTATTTTTAAATTTTAAATCTAATCTCGGCCAACTTACAGTTGCTTCCAAACCAGGGGTATATCTAGAAATTAAAACAGAATGCGCTCTTTGTTCAATTCTTTCTAAACCTGCATAAAAAGCAGCTGACCAAGTTGCAGCAGTAATTATTGAAACTCCTCCACCTAAACCATAATCAAATCTGCCGCCTTCTGCTATGTAAATTCCCTTGACGTAACCATTTGCAGTAGTTCTTTCTTTAATAGTTTCATTCATAGAATAAATTTCACCAGGTTTTAAAATTTTTCCATCCATATAGCTCGCAGCCTGTCCAACATTAATTTCTCTATAAGGCAAGTAGTCAAATGCTTGTCTAAATGAACTCAATTGCTCTTTGATTCCTAATTTTTCTAAGCTTTCTGTTGAAACTACTGGTTTTATAACAGCACTATCAAGATTTACTTGCCTATTATTTTTTTGCCTAAATACCGGAGACATCGCAGCATCAAGTTGACCGGGAATAAATTTAATTCCTTCTTGGGCAGGAACCACGACAACTTGATTTCCAATAAAATCAAATTTTGCATCAGTTGCTTGTGCTTGAATATTGGGGATTTGCCTAGTTATCTCTTCAATAATTACTTTTTCATCAAACTTAGAAATTAATTTGTTATTTTCTTCAACAAAATTTAAAGCTGAACCGATAACTTGTGGTGAAATTTCCACAACTCTTTGCCCAAACTTTAACTTAATAGAATCAGAAACTGCTAATTCTGCCAAATTTTCTCTAGCAGTTAAAACATCTTCATCATTTACTTTTGGTGGCACATAAGCAATAACTACTTCTGGTTTTCGTACTTGATGGAGCCATGCTTCTTTAATACTTTTTATGGTTTTTTCCCAATCAACTTGTTGACCGCTTTTTGCCTCAGTTGTAATTATTTGACCTTCTTTAGTAGTTAGAGTTGCATTTACCGGTGCAAAAGTATTCTTTAAAGCAACTGAATTAAGAGAATTTCTCAATAAAAATTCATCAATTTTTACTTTAGGAATAATTTCTTGTGGGAAAAGAGTTGATCTTAAAAAAGTAAAAGGATTTTTATTTATTGAATTAATTGTTTTGGGTAAATCAATTTCTAAACCAACTTGATTCGGAGTAATTGTATAAATACCTTGAGGTGTCTGAACATCAATTGGATCATTCAGTTTATCTTTAATTGCTAAATTTATTTCTTCAAATACAGTAGGAGGAAGCTTTCCACCTACTGGGTATCCAAGCAAAGTTGATTTTGGTGGGACAACAGAGATTGACCAAATAAATAAACTTAAGAAAAGAACGAATATAAAAGTTAAAATTAATTGACCAAGAAATTCACCAATTCTATACTTCCAATCTTTTTTGATTGGTTTTAATAACTCAAGGTTTGAAATTAAATCATTTAACTCTTGCTCTACTACTGGACTTATTGTTTGAGTTTCAGAAATTGACAATTTCTTTGAGTTACTATTTGCTGACTTAGTTGTGGCTTTGTGTTTTGGTGGCGATGCTTTTGCCTTTTTTTCAGGTGGATTTTTCTTGCGTTCGACCACGCTAAAATCCACCCCGATTAAAAAATTGATTAAAAATCTATAACTCCAATATTAGAGATGACTCATTTTGAGCGTGAAAAGCATGGGAGCACTAGCACATTTTTAGCCAAGTCGATAATCTATTAATTCAAAGCACATATATAGAAAGCAATTGGGACATGGCTAATTCTGAAAACGAAGATGTAGCAGTAGAAAACGATGTAATTAAAGCTGCCTCTGAATGGTCAGATGAACAACCTTCAAAGAAAAATAATAATCGCAGTTGGCTATCTCGATCTATCGTTGTCTCAAGTTCAAGTGCTTCAAGAAGAATTAATGAATTAGAACAACAAGTTAAACAATTAGCAAAAAGACCAAATGTTTTTGAATTAGACGATGCAGAAATCACTGCACTAGCTGGTGAAGATGCTGCAACCCTAATTAGGGCTGCTAAATCTAAAGCGCAATCAGTTTTAGTTGAGGCTGAGAAACTTGCACAAGGAATTAGAGAAACTTCTGCTGCACAATTAGCGGCAACTAAAGAAGAAAATGCAAAATTAATAGAAGAAGTAAATAAAGAAGCTAGCAATTTAAGAGCTGAAACTGAAAAATATGTTAAAGATTTAAGAAATCGCGCTGAAAATGAATACGATGCTTCAGATAGAGAAGCAAAAAGAATAGTTTCAACTGCAACAAGTGAAGCAAACACAATTCTTGAAAATGCAAAAGCAGAAGAATTAAGAATTACAAGTGATGCCTCCAAGAGAGCAGAAGAATTACTATCTAGAACTCGTTCTGAAGCACAAGCTGAAGCAAAGCGTTTAATTGACGAAGCTCAAGCTGAGCGCAAACGCGTTATTGAAAACGTAGAAACACAAAGAGATGCGGCAGCAAAAGTTGCTTCTGAGGCTGCCAAAGTAAGAAGATCTCTTGCATCTTCTTCTACTCTTCTTCGCCAAGCTCTTGATGACGCTTTAGCTGTGGCAACTGATCTTGAACAAAAAACTCAAGCTGTAGCTGATAAAACTCAGTCAGTTAAAGATTCAATCTAGTTATTTTTAATAGGCAGTGTTGATAGCGCTGCCAAAATAATTACTGATCCAAGTAAATAAGTAATTGCTGTTAGATTATTAGTTAATACTAAATCCCCTGCAGTTAAACGAACGCTCATCAATAAAGCGATAAACAACCAGCCTAGAGAAAATGCAATTACATTAAATCTAGATTTAAAGTTTTGTCTTATATATCTAATAGTAAAAATAAATATTAATAGATAAATTGCAAAACCCCACGGAATATTTATAAACAATTTATATTTTGCGGCTTGTAAAAAACCTCCAAATAATGAAACGATTACTCCAAGAAAAATTGATATAAAAAGATTTATAACTTTATTTGGCATCAAGCCCACTAAATAAATCAGTTTCTAATTCAGTTGTAATTCTTTTTCCTTTAACCAATCTGAAATATTCCACACCTAACGCTTCTGGACCTAAAATTTCAGCCATTTGAAAAAATGGTCCAGTGTCTTCAACTTGAGTGGCATGAGCTTTTAATGCGGCTAATTTTTTGCTTACCAAATCTTGACCATCAATTCTTGTTGTTACATATTTATCTTCTAAAACAAACGGTAATTCGTCTGCTGATTCAACTCCAAAAAACTTTGATCCCCCAGAACTTGCTAAGGCTTCAATTCCTTTTTGCATTTGTGATTTTGGAATAGCTGTCCAATAAATTTTTAAAACTTCCCAAGCGTTTCCAAGTTCCGGTTTGTAGCTTACAATACTTGCTAATTCAATTGCGTAATGTGTTATGCGATGAGCTTTGATGTGATCTGGATGTCCATATCCACCAAAATCATCATATGTAATTGCAACTTGTGGTCTTACTTCTCTAATAACTTTAACTAAATCATCACTTGCGATTTGCAAATCTGCTTGCCAAAAAGAATCTTTTCTCTTATTAGGTTCTGTTCCTATCATTCCTGAATCTCTATATTTACCTGCTGTTCCCAAAAATCTGTAATCTGAAATTCCTAACGCTTTCATGGCATTTTTTAATTCAGTTTGTCGATGAATTCCTAATTTGTCGTCCTTATTGGAAGCAAGATGTTCTAATTCTTTTACTAAAACTTCTCCTTCTTCTCCACTGGTGCAAGTTACAAGAGTTACTTGAGCTCCCATTTGTGCATACTTTGCCATCGTTATTCCTGTACCAATAGTTTCATCATCTGGATGAGCGTGTACAAGTAATAAGCGGTGACTCGACATATGTAACAGATTACGCAACGAGCAGAATATATGTGTGATGAGGTGGCCAAACTTTCCTAAACAATTTGCTGAAACTAAACGTTTCACTTTAGGACGAATCAGAAATTTCACACTTTCTCCAGAATCTAATAGAGTCTTCTTCTTAAAAAATATTTCAAAAAAAGATGCACGTTTAGGTCTATTTGAACTTTTTTTAGACAATGAACAAATCACCTGTCTAGTTGATCCAAGTCAATTAAAAATTAAGGATGAGGACTTTTTACCTAAAGAAGAAAAAGCCAGAAGAGAAAGATTAAGAGAATCTGGTTCCGGAATAACTAGCTTTTCAATAGATGAACTTGGTAAAACTATTTGTTTCCCACTCAACGGAGAGCTTTGGTATTTAAACTTACAAGATTTAAAAATTACTCAAATTGAGATTCCTGGACCAATAATTGATCCTAGAATTTCTCCAGATGGAAAAAATATTGCAGGAGTTATTAATTCAGGTTTATTTCTATATTCAATAGAGAAAAAAGAAGGTAAATTCTTAATTGAAAATAAGGAAGAAAATGTTACCTTTGGTCTTGTTGACTTCATCAGTGCTGAAGAATTAAATCGCTATCGAGGATTTTGGTGGAGTAAAGATTCAACTTATCTGGTTATGGAAAGAGTCGATGAAAGTAATGTTGAACTAGTTAATTTGGCTGATCCAACAAATCCGCAAGACCCAGTAAGAACTCATCGATATCCATTTGCTGGAACTAATAATCCAGTTTGTGACTTTTTTGTTGTTGATTTAAAAGGCAATTTAACCAAACTTGAATTTGACAAAAATGAATTTGAATATGTCACAGACGTAGATATTAATTCTACAAATAAAGTAAATTTAACTCTTCTAACTAGAGACCAAAAAAATATGGTTTTGAAAGAATTTGAGTTAAGTTCAAAAAACTCCTCTGATTTGTGGTCAAATACTCATCCTTTTTGGATTGAGGTAGAACATGGTTCACCAAGATTATTTGAAAATCATTTAGTTGCAATTGATGGAGAAGATAAAAGACAACTTTTTATTGATGGTATGGCTGTGACTGGTAAGGAAATAGAAGTTAGAAGTAT
>JACCDY011448296.1_pt1 | contig 20945 bp, 22 predicted proteins | sample 7446391 | NCBI WGS metagenome assembly JACCDY01 (sample SAMN15323451, study PRJNA562643) | freshwater metagenome | isolation source: river surface water | place: USA:Blue River Watershed | collected 2017-08-18 | reverse complement strand
AGAGCGAGGGTGCGGCGTGGATCCTGCCACCCAACGACTCCTCGCCGCCCGACGGCGGCCTGACCGGCGCCCGGTGATGCGCCAACGCTGGGACGACCTGTTCTTCTTCCACTGGCGGGTCGACGCCACGGAAGTCCAACGCCGGCTGCCCCGCGGGCTGACCGTAGACCTGTTCGAAGGCGAAGCCTACCTCGGCATCGTGGGCTTCCGGATGAACGCGGTGCGGCCGGCCGGCCTGCCCGCGCTGCCCTGGCTGTCCCATTTCAACGAACTGAACGTGCGCTTCTACGTCCGCGACGCCGCGGGCGAGCCGGGGGTCTGGTTCGAATCGCTCGACTGCGACCGCTGGCCCGCCGTCCGCATCGCCCGGACTTTCTTCGGGCTGCCCTATCGCGACGCGCGTCTGACGCACCGGCCCTTCGGGGACCGCTGGACGATGGACTGCCAGCGGGACGGCTTCGCGCACTCGGCCCGCTACGTCTGGAAGGCCCTCACGCCGCCGGCGCCCGCCGAGCCCGGCACGCGGCTGTTCCACCTCGCCGAGCGGTATAACTTCTTCTCCGTCCGCGGCGGACGGCTGCTGCGCGGGCAGGTCCACCACGCCCCCTACCAGCTGAGCCTGGCCCAGCTGACCAACTGGAGCGAACAGCCGGTGGAATGGAACGGCTTCCCGATCACCGGCCGGGCCCCCGATCACGCGCACTGCTCGCCCGGAGTCGACGTCGAGGCCTTCGGACTGGTTCCCGCCCATGCGTAGGCGCCTCACCGACTACCGACATGTGGTGTGGGATTGGAACGGCACGTTGCTCGACGACACGTGGCTCTGCTGCGCGTCGCTCAACCGGCTCCTGGCCGAAGACGGCCGCCCGGCCGTCGACCCGGTACGCTACCGGGAGATCTTCCAGTTCCCGGTCATCAAGGTCTACCAGGCCATCGGCTTCACGCCCGACGAAGCGTCGTTCCGCGCGATGTCCGTCCGCTTCATGGCGGCCTACGAAGCCCGCAAGACCGAATGCCGGCTCCACGTCCACGCCGACGCCCTGCTCGACGGCCTGACCGCCGCCGGCCTGACCCATTCGGTGCTGTCGGCCTACGAACACGGCCTGCTCGTCGAGACCCTGGCGCACTACGGGCTCGGCCGACGCTTCCGCAAGACCTGCGGCGGCGCCGACATCCATGCCGGCAGCAAGGAGGACCGCGCCCGCCGCCATCTCGCCGACCTCGGCGTGTCGCCCGACGACGTGCTCCTGATCGGCGACACCGCCCACGACGCCGAGTCGGCCGCCGCGATGGGCGTGGACTGCGTGCTGGCCGCGCACGGCCACCAGCATCGGTCGAGGCTCGAACCGCTCGGCCGGCGCGTGGTCGACGGTTTCGCCGAACTGCTGGCGGAACTTCCGGCGGCGAAACAGGTCTAAAAGGGGAGCACCCCGCTTCGTTTTGATTGCCCTCTGGAAATCGCCGAGATTTCCTGTCCGGACCACTCTCCCATGAGCCTTTTCGCCGAATTCTCCGGATTGCAGCCCGACATCACCGACTCGCCCTGGCTGGTCTTGTCGCTCGCCGTGCTGGTCGCCTTCGCCATCTACCTCATCCTCCGCTCCAAACGCAAATAACATGACCGACGCGACCGGCTCCTCCGACGCCCGAGACGAAATCAACGACGTCAAGAAAGCCGTCGCGGCCGGCTTCGGCGCCGACGAGCAGGTCTTCCCGCCCTCCGCCGAGTTCGTCGCCCGGGCGCGCGTCAAAGGCATGGACGGCTACCGGGCCCTCTACCGGCGTTCGCTGCAGGACCCGGACGGGTTCTGGGCCGACGAGGCCAAGGAACTGAGCTGGTTCAAGCCGTGGACGAAGGTGGTCGACGAATCCAAGAAGCCCTTCTTCCGCTGGTTCGTCGACGGCCGGACCAACGTCGCCTACAACTGCCTCGATGCCCAGGTCGCCAAGGGTCTCGGCGACAAGGTCGCCATCGTCTTCGAAGGCGAACCGACGACCGACGGCCGGGCCGCCGAAGTGCGCAAGATCACCTATCGCGAGCTGCTCTCCGAAGTGAGCCGCTTCGCCAACGTGCTCACGGGCCTCGGACTCCGTCGCGGCGACACCGTGGCGATCTACATGCCGATGGTCCCCGAGCTCGCCATGGCCGTCCTGGCCTGCGCCCGCCTCGGCGTCGTGCACTCCGTGGTCTTCGGCGGCTTCTCCGCCGAATCCATCCGTGACCGCGTCAACGACGCGAAATCCAAGGCGGTCATCACCATGGACGGCGGCTATCGGCGGGGTAAGTTCCTTCCCCTGAAGCAGACGGTCGACGAGGCCGTCCGGGAATGCCCCACCTGCGCCAAGGTGCTCGTGCTGCAGCGCCACCCGGGCCGGCCCGACGCCGGTTGCGTCATGCAGGCCGGACGCGACGTCTGGTACCACGAGGCCGCGGCCGCGGTCTCCGACCGGTGCGAAGCCGTCCAGCAGGAAGCCAACGAGATGCTGTTCCTGCTCTACACTTCGGGCTCCACCGGCAAGCCCAAGGGAATCATGCACGGGGTGGGCGGCTACATGGTCCACGCCTACGCGACCAACAAGTACGTCTTCGACCTCCGCGCCGACGACCTCTTCTGGTGCACGGCCGACGTCGGCTGGGTCACGGGACACACCTACGTGGTCTACGGGCCGCTGCTCAACGGCGCCTCGGTCCTCATGTACGAAGGCGCGCCCGACGCCCCGGACTTCGGCCGCTTCTGGAAGATCATCCAGGACCACAAGGTGACCGTCTTCTATACGGCGCCCACCGCCATCCGCGCCTTCATGAAGTGGGGCGACGAATGGGTGAAGAAGCACGACCTCTCCTCGCTCCGCCTCCTCGGCTCGGTCGGCGAGCCGATCAATCCCGAAGCCTGGCTGTGGTATCACCGCAACATCGGTGCCGGGCGCTGCCCCATCGTCGACACCTGGTGGCAGACGGAGACCGGCGGCCACATGATCACCCCGATGCCCGGCTGCACGCCCACGAAGCCCGGCTCGGCCACGCTGCCCTTCTTCGGCGTCGACGCCGCCGTGCTCGACGAGAACGGCGAGGAGACCGACCATGGCATCCTCGCGATCCGCAAGCCCTGGCCGGGCATCACGCAAGGGATCTTCGGCGACGAGAAACGTTACGTCGAGACGTACTGGAGCCGGTGGAACGGCCGCTATTACTTCCCGGGCGACGGCGCGATCCGCGACAAGGACGGCTATCTCTGGATCACCGGACGGGTCGACGACGTGGTCAACGTCTCGGGCCACCGCATCGGCACGGCCGAACTCGAAGCCATCTTCATCGAGGACGCCGCGGTCGCGGAGTCCGCCGTCATCGGCGTGAAGCACGACCTCAAAGGCCAAGGCCTGATGGCCTTCGTGATCCTGAAGGCCGCCGCGGCCAAGACGGTCGACGAGGCCGGCCTCGCCAAGAAGCTCAACGGCATGGTCGACGCCAAGATCGGCAAGTTCGCCCGGCCCGAACGCATCGTCTTCGTGCCTGACCTGCCGAAGACCCGCTCCGGCAAGATCATGCGCCGCCTGCTCCGCGACATCTCCGAAGGCCGCGAGCTGGGCAACGTCTCCACCTTGGCCGACCCGGCCGTGGTCGAGGCCATCCGGGCGAAGTTCGACGGCGCCAAGGCCTGAGCGGGCCGCCCCACGACCTCGCTTGCCTACCCTCCTTAGTCCCACTACCTACATTCCCATGCGCCCCGCGACCCTGCTGCTCCTGCTCCTTGCGACCCTCGGCTTCGCCGCGCCGAAAGAGGCCACCCTCAAGGTCGGCGACCCGGCTCCGGCCAAGCTCCCCTCCGCCTGGATCAAAGGCGACCGCGTGAGCGCGCTCGACCCGAAGAAGACCTACGTCATCGAATTCTGGGCGACCTGGTGCGGTCCGTGCGTGGCCTCCATCCCGCACCTCGCCGAACTCCAGACGAAACTGAAAGGCGACGGCGTCCAGGTGATCAGCATCCATGTCAGCTCGGGCGCCGAAACCGCCGACGCCTTCGTCCGCAAGAACTCCAAGCAGATGGCCTACACGGTCGCCAAGGACGCCAACGGCGCCATGGGGAAGGCTTGGATGGAAGCCGCGGGGATGAGCGGCATCCCCTGCAGCTTCGTGGTCGCGGGAGGCAAGGTTGCCTACATCGGCCACCCGGCCTCCCTGACCCCCGAGAAGATCCGGGGGTATGCCGCCGACACCAAGGAAGCCGCGCCCGCCGGTCCGGCGAAGAAATAAGCGGCCGCCCGTCCCGATGCGGACCCCGGCCATGGCCGGGGTCTTTTATTTCAGCAGCGACGACCCGGGTCGGCGGACCGCAACCTCACTTGCGTCCGGGAGCCTCGGAAGTTATCTCTGGACCATGCGCGCGATCCTCTGGCTGCTCCTTACCGCCGTCCTTTCCGCCGGTGAACTCAAGGTGGGGTCACCCGCCCCCGCCTCGCGCCCGGAGACGATGCTCCAAGGCGAAGCGGTGAAGGAGTTCAAGAAAGGCGAGGTCTATGTCTTCGAATGTTGGGCGAGCTGGTGCGGACCCTGCGTCGCCGCCATCCCGCATCTCGACGAACTGCACCGGAAGATGGCCAAGCGGGGCGTCGTCATCACCGGCGTCAACGTCTGGGAGGCCGAACGCGACGCCGCGTCCGCGCGACGCGCCCGGGATTTCCTCAAGGCCCAGGGCGAGAAGATGTCGTACCGCGTCGCGATCGGCGGCAAGGAATTCATCAAGGACTGGCTGACGGCCGCGGACGTGAACGGCATCCCGCATGCGTTCGTCGTCGCCGAAGGTAAGATCGCCTGGTCCGGCCACCCGCAGCAACTCACGGCCGAGATGCTCGGCGACATCCTCACGGGCTCGACGCTCGCGGCGGCCCCGGCGATCACGGACAAGATCCCTTCGGGGCGGGCGGGCGGTCCGGCCGCCCTGGTACCGGAAGACCCGGAGATGACGGCGGCCCGGGCCAAGCTCGAGGCCCTCGACGCGGCGCTGCGCCGGCGCGACTGGGATGCGGCGGAGAAGGCGCTCGGGCCGGCGGCGGGAGTGCTGCCGAAAGCCGAGGGCCAGGAGATGCGCGAGGCCGTCGAAGCCCAGATCGCGCTCGGCCGCGGCGATCCGACGAAACTCTACGCCCAGCTCGCCAAGACGGCCGACGAGGAGTTCGACGACGCGGAAGCGATGAACGAGATCGCCTGGCGGCTGCTCACGATGAAGGCCTTCGCGGCCAAGCCCAACCTGGCGCTGGCGGAGAAATGCGCCGTGCAGGCGGTGAAGCTCACCAAGGAAGAGCATGCCGACAAACTGGACACCTTGGCCCGCCTGCGCTGGCTCCAAGGCAAGAAGGAGGAGGCCATCCGGCTCCAGATCAAAGCCGTGGACAAGGCCGAGCCCGGACGCATGCGCGAAGAGCTCCAGAAGACGCTCGACGCCTTGCTCAAAGGCGTGCTGCCGCCGGCCGAAGACGAGACCGAAGAGCCCGGACGCTGAGCGTCACGGCCCGGATGACCCGCGCCTGCTTCCGAGGGGCCGGCGGCGGCCGCGGCCGGACGCCTTCACCGGAACGTCACGGAGTCCCTGCTTCCCATCGGCGGGACCGTCCTGCATAGTCACGGCCGATGGCCACCCGCAGCGCCCTGGAGCGAGCCCGCTCCGCCCTCCACCTCAGGCTTCTCGCCGCCCAACGCCGCCTGGTGGCGAAACCGCACGGCGCGATCATCGTCCTCGGAGGCAACGACCGCCTGGCCGCGTCGGAACTCGCCAACCAGCTGACGGAATGGTTCGACGCGCGCACGGTGCGCATCTGCGCGCCCGAAGCGGTCACGCCCGCCGGCCAGCCCTTCCTCTGGCCTTACTGGCAGGACGTGCCGGCCCATGGGCGCATCACCATCGTGGTGGGCGACTGGCTGACCCGCACGCTGACCGAAGCCGTCCGTGAGAAGATCGCCGGCGAAGCCCTGCGCACCCGGCTCAGATCCCTGCGCGCCTTCGAAGAGTCGCTGGCTGCGGACGGGACCGCGGTGGTCAAGGTCTGGCTGGAGACCCCGGAGAAGGCCTTGCGTCGACGCCTACGGGACGCCGAAGACACCGACGCCGAAGGCTGGGTCGTGAGCCCCGAGGACCTTCTCCTCGCCAAGAAGAGCAGCCAGACGCTGGCCCGCGGACTCCGCAGCCAAGGCAGCGGCAAGAACCTGCCCTGGAAGGTCGTCATCGGCGGCGCCGAGACCAAGCTGCGCGACCTGCACGCCGGCCTCGCGATCGCCGCGCAGCTCAACCAGGCCTCCCGCCGGCGCGCGGCGGTCGTCGCGAAGAAACCCGGCAGCCGACCGCGCGGATTGCTGGAGAGCGCCGCACCCCACCCCACCTTGGACAAGAAGGCCTACGGCCAGCAGATGGCGAAGCTGCAGCTGCGGCTCGGACGGCTGACCCGGCTGGCGGCCCAGAAAGGCGTGCCGACCGTCGTGGTGCTCGAAGGTCCCGACGCCGCGGGCAAAGGCGGAGCGATCCGCCGGCTCTGCGGACGGCTCGACGCCGCGCATTACCGGGTCCACCCGACGCCGGCCCCCACCTCGGAGGAGAAGGCCCGGCATTACCTGTGGCGCTTCTGGAACAAGATCCCCGCGCCGGGCCGGCTCGCCATCTTCGACCGTTCTTGGTTCGGACGCGTGATGGTCGAACGCGTGGAAGGCTTCGCCCCGGAGGCCGCGTGGGCGCGGGCGTACGGCGAGATCAATGATTTCGAAGCCCGCCTGGCGGAGGCCGGCGCGATCGTCCTCAAGATCTGGATCAACCTTTCGAAGGACGAACAGCTCCGCCGTTTCCGCGCCCGCGAAGACTCCCCGCACAAGCGGCACAAGATGACGACGGAAGATTACCGCAACCGCCGCAAGTGGGACGACAACCTGCGGGCCGCGGAAGACATGATCGCGCGCACCGACACGCCCCACGCGCCCTGGGTCGTGGTGTCGGGCGACGACAAGCGGCACGCGCGGGTGGCGACCCTCAAGGCCGTCTGCCGCGCTTTGTCCGACCGTCTGGACTGAGCCATTCGCCGAGCCAGCGCAGGTGCGGGCCGCTCAAGGCGGCTTCCGCCAACGACCGGACGTCGACCCACTCCAGCTCGCCGTCCCGGGCCCAACGACGCAGCTCCGCCGCCCCGGGTTCGATTGCGTGCAGCTTCTCCTCGTAGGTCACGGCGCCGATGGTCCGACGACGGACGAGCGCGGGGGCGCCGATCGGCCCAAGGCCGAGCGAAGCCAGCGCAGGGATCTCCGCGAGCCCGGCGAGCCGCTTGGCGTGGGCCGGGTTACGACGGAGCAAGGCCTTGCCGCCGCGGACGACGAGCGCGCGTTCGACCACGGCGGCCCGACGCTCCTTGGCGACGAAGCGAGGCAGCAGCCGGGCGTCGCCCGCCTGCCGGGCGTCGCACCACCGGGCGAGCGGACAGCGCGGACAATCCGGCTCCCCTTTGCGGCAGACGGTCGCGCCGAGCTCCATCATCGCCTGGTTGAAATCCCCCGGCCGCTGCGGATCGACGAGCTCGGCGGCGCGAGGGCCGAACGCCTTCGCGGCCGAGGCGGCGTCGCGTAGCCGGGTCCGCTCGCCGTCGAGCCGGGCGAGCACCCGGACCACGTTCCCGTCGACGACCGCGACGGGTTCTTCGAAAGCGATGCTGGCGATGGCGGCGGCGGTGTAAGGCCCGACGCCCTTGAAGGCGCGCCATTCGGCGGCGGTGCGCGGCGGCCGGGGCAGCGCGGCGACCTGCCGGGCGAGGTGGAGGAGATTCCGCGCCCGGGAGTAATACCCGAGGCCCGCCCAGAGCGCGAGGACCTCGGCTTCCTCCGCGCGGGCCAGCGCGGCGAAGTCCGGCCAGCGGGCGGTCCAGCGTTCGAAATAGGGGATCGCCGTGGCGATCTGGGTCTGCTGGCACATCAGCTCGGACACCACGGTGCGGTAAGCCGAGACCTCCTCCCGCCATGGCATCGGCCGGCGATGGCGGGCGAACCAGGCCAGCAGCGCCCGGCGCATCGCGGGGATGCGGGCGTCACGGGCGGATTTGGCGGCGGGCATGGATGGGGCTGGATTCGGGGGCCGACTCAGGTAGACCTTGTGACTCATGGCACGAAAGGCAAAGCAGGACTCCGACGAAGAGCCGAAGAAAGCGGCGATGCATACGCTGAAGCTCGACGCGGCCCAGGCCGCGAAGCTCCGCGCGATCCTCGTCGCCAAGGGCTGGGTCTCCTTCCCCGTCGACCACTCGGCCTTCGCCTTCAAGGGCGAGAACCTGAACGTCGTCCATTATAAGTCGGGCAAGTGCGTCATCTCGGGCAAGGGGACGGAGGACTTCGTGAAGTTCACCCTCGAGCCCGACGTCACGGGCCAGGCGGTCCTCGGCTACGAGGCCGAGAACAACCCGGAGTGGTTCGAGGAGCACGCCGGATTGGACGAGTCCGGCAAGGGCGACCTCTTCGGCCCGGTGGTCTCGGCCTGCGTCATCGCGACCGGCGAGATGACCCGCGAGTGGATCGCGCTCGGCATCAAGGACTCGAAGAAGCTCACCGACCAGAAGATCGCCGAACTCGACCGCGTCATCCGCTCCACCCCCGGGGTCGCGGTGAAGACGACGTTCATGCGCATGGCGAAGTACAACGAGCTGCACTCGCGCTTCGGCAAGAACCTCAACCGGCTGCTGGCCTGGATGCACGCCACCTCGTGCGAGGAAGCCCTCAAGGAGTTCGAACTCCGGCATGGACGCCGCCCGCAGTGGGGCCTTCTCGACCAGTTCTCCGAAGAACCCCTCGTGCAGAAGGAGCTCGCCCGCAAAGGGGTCGAGTTCGACCTGCGCATGCGCACCAAGGCGGAATCCGACCCCGTCGTCGCCGCCGCCTCGATCGTCGCCCGCGCCGCCTTCGTCCGGGAGATCGACCGCCTGTCGCTGGACGGCGGCGTACGGCTCCCCAAGGGCTCCGGCGCCGAAGCCAAGAACGCGGGGATCGAACTCGTCGGCCGCCTCGGCCCCGCGATCCTCGTCAACTTCGCCAAGCTGCATTTCAAGACGGCCTACGAAGTCCGTGGGCTCGAGCCGCCGGAGTCCAAACCCTTCGTACGCCGCAAGAAGGCGGAATAAGCCGTGGCCTCGCTGGCGTCATTCGACCGCAGGAAGGGCGCCGACCGTCCGGGCATCGCGGGCGTCGACGAAGCCGGCCGAGGCTCGTTGTGCGGCCCGGTGATCGCCGCGGCGGTCCTGCTGGACGCGGGCTTCTACGGCGAGCCGGCCTGGCTGCGGAAACTTTCCGGGGCGAACGACTCGAAGAAACTGACCCCCGAGAAACGGGCGGACCTCCGCGCGGCGATCGCGCAGATGGAAGCAGAGGGGAAGCTCAGGACCGCCTGGGCCGCCGGCTCCGTCATGGAGATCTCGGCGCACAACATCCTCGGCGCCACCCGCCTGGCCATGGCCCGCTGCGTCGCCCGGCTCGCCGTCGGCCCCATGGCCCCGTTGTTCGCCGCGGCGGGCACCGAAGGCGAGCTTTTCGGACGCACCGACGCGCGCACCTTCCTGGTGCTCGTGGACGGCCTGCCCTTGCGTCCGTTCGCCTGGGCCCACGAAGCGGTCAAGGGCGGCGACGGGAAGAGCCTCGCCATCGCCCTCGCCTCGATCGTCGCGAAGGTCGAACGCGACCGGATGCTCGTCGAGATGGACGCCCGGTATCCGCAATATGGTTTCGCCGCCCACAAGGGTTACGGGACGCCGGAGCACGTCGAGGCCCTGCGGACCCACGGCCCGTGCCCCGAACATCGCGAGCTCTTCGTCCGCACGATCCTGTCCGGCGACGCCCCTCCGGCCGGATCGGTGGACGGAGAATTCAGCTTCGAGTGAGCAAGGTATTCGCGGCTGGCGGTTTGCCTTGGCGGCTGGGAAAGCATTCCAGGTGATAGGTGAGGGCCGCGGGAGCCGGGAGTTCAGGCTCCGGCCGTCCGGGAGCCAACTGCGGGAACGCGAAGCCGATCACTGAAGGCCGAACGGCCGAACCCTGAGAGGCCGATGGATGTCCGTCACCAGCCACCTGAAGCTTGTATCACCCATTCAGTCCTCGACTCAGTCCTCTATTCCTCCCCATTTGCCTTTCCCCGCCTTCCCCCCACCCTCATCCCCATACACCTTTCAGCCACTTCGCCCCATACTCGACACTCCACACCCCATACTCTCATCGCATGAACTCCCGTCGCGCCATCGCCCTCTACTTCATCCTCGTGCTCGTCGCCATGACCTGGGTGTCATGGCACGCCTCGACCGCGCCGACGATCACCTCGCTCCCGCAATACGCCGCGCTCAAGGACAAAGAAGGCATCAACGTCATCCACGGCTTCGTCACGGTGTGCTCCGAGCCTTGGGGCCTCGCCACGATGTTCGACGCCTACTTCGGCTTCCTGGCCTTCTGGCTGTACGTCGCCTGGCGCGAACGCACCGTCGCCGCCCGGCTCGGCTGGCTCGTGGCCCTGCTGCTCCTCGGGAACTTCGCCATCGCGGCCTACGCGCTCCTCTGTCTGCGCCAAGCGGGCGACGAGACCGATCTCGGCCGCATCTTCTTCACCCGCAAGGCCGCCTGAATGGGCCGGGTCGGCGACTGGCTGCGACGCAAGGTGCGCGACCCGCTCCTGGCGGAGCTGCGCCAAGGCGCCACGCCGGAGGCCGTCTCCGCCGCCGTCACGGTCAGTTTCGCCATCGCGATCGTGCCCGTCATCGGAGTCACCACGGTGCTATGCCTCCTGGCCGGCCGGCTCTTCCGCCTGAACCACGTCGTGATGCAGGTCGTGAACCATGCCAGCTACCCGCTGCAGCTGCTGCTGCTCGTGCCCTTCGTGCGGCTCGGCGAATGGGTCGCCGGGGCCGAGCCCATCGCGCTGTCGCCCGGCGCGCTGATCGATGAGTTCAACCGCTCCGTCGGGGGCTTCGTCGCCAAATTCGGCTGGGCTTACGTGCACGGCCTGATCGGCTGGGCGCTGACCGTCCCGGCCGCCTGCTGGCTCCTCCACCTCCTTCTCCGTCCGGTTTTTCGCCGCCTCGTCCCACGCCCCCTTTCCCCATGACCCCCCTCGCCGCGCTCGGCCTTGATTTCCTCATCCTCCTCGCGGAAGCCTGCGTCTTCTTCGCCCTCTGCTGGGTCGTCGCGTGGAAGATCGACAACTGGTCGATCGTGGACGTCGCCTGGTCTTACGGCTTCGCGCTCGTCGGCCTGCAGATGCTGGCCGTCCACTGCTGGGTCGTCCCGATGAGCGGCCAAGGCGTGCTGATGGCCGTGGCGACCATCCTCTGGAGCCTGCGGCTGGGGACGCACCTCGCCGTACGCGTGCTCGGTCACCTCGGCCAGGAAGACGGCCGTTATGTCAAGATGCGGGCCGAGCACGGGGAGCGCATGCCGGCGCAGATGGTCTATTTCTATTTCGTCCAGGCCGTCGTCCTCACCGTCCTCTGCCTGCCGCTGCTCTCCTCGAGCCCCGTCAATGTCGCGAGCGCGCCCGAGGCCATCCACTGGGCCGGCCTCGGCGTGGTCGGACTGGCGTTGCTCATCGAGGGCGTAGCCGACGCCCAGCTGGCCGCCTTCAAGCGCGACCCGGCCAACCGGGGCAAGGTCTGCGAACAGGGCCTCTGGGCCTGGAGCCGCCACCCCAACTACTTCGGCGAATGGCTGGTCTGGGTCGGTTTCTTCCTGATGAGCTATAACAGCGCCTACCGCGGGCTGCCCGGCCTGCTCTGCGTCGGCGTGATCTATTACTTCCTGACGCGCGTCACCGGCGTGCCGCTCACCGAACAGCACCTCCTCGCTTCGAAGGGCCGGGCCTACGCCGACTATCAGGCCCGGGTGCCGGCCTTCTGGCCGCGACCGCCTCGTCGCTGATTTTTCCGCGGCGGCGGGTTGCCAGCGGCGGGAAGGACGTCCAGATTGCGGTCATGCCGCTGATCGACTCGCTGATCGAAAAAGACATCCTGCCGGACGGCGCGATCCGCTGGGGCATCCGCCGCCTGCTCAGGCAGCGGCTCGCGGACGAGCGCCCCGCCGACGCCGCGGCGCGTTTCGCCAAGGTCGACGCCTTCGCGGCCGAGCTGCGCACGATGCCGGTGGCCATCGAGACCAAGGCCGCCAACCAGCAGCACTACGAAGTGCCCGCGGCGTTCTACAAGCTGTGCCTCGGGCCGCGCCTGAAATACTCCTCCTGCTTCTACGAACTCGGCGACGAGACCCTCGCGCAGGCGGAAGAGGCCATGCTCGCCAAGACCTGCGCCCGGGCCGAGCTGGCCGACGGCCTCGAGATCCTCGAGCTCGGCTGCGGCTGGGGTTCGCTCACCCTCTGGATGGCCGAGAAGTATCCCCACGCCCGCATCACCGGCGTCTCGAACTCCGCCTCGCAGCGCGCGCACATCGAGGGCGAGTGCTCCCGGCGCGGCCTCCGCAACGTCCGCATCATCACCTGCGACATGAACGTCTTCGCCGCCGAGGCCTCGCGCTACGACCGCGTCGTCTCCGTGGAGATGTTCGAGCACATGAAGAACTGGGCCGAGCTCATGCGGCGGATCGGCGGCTGGCTCAAGCCCGGCGGCAAGCTCTTCTTCCACGTCTTCACGCACAAGGACGTCGCCTACCACTTCGCCGCCAAGGACTCGACCGACTGGATGTCCCGGCACTTCTTCACCGGCGGCATCATGCCCTCGAACTGCCTCGCCAGCCGCTTCCAGGACGACCTGAAGCTCGAGCAGCAGTGGGAGGTGGACGGGCGGCACTACGGGCAGACCTCCGAGCATTGGCTGCAGAACACCGACCGCCACCGCGCGGAGATCCTGCGCATCTTCGCGGAGACCTACGGACCCGACCGGGCCAAGGCCTGGCTGGCGAACTGGCGGGTGTTCTTCATGGCCTGCGCCGAACTCTGGAACTTCCGCGGCGGCTCCGAGTGGAGGGTGTGCCATTACCGCTTCGCCAAGCGCGCGGGGTAAGTCCGCGTTTGCCTCCGGCCCGGGGCGGAGTTTGCTCCGGACATGCAGAGCTTCGAAGCAGACGGCGTCCCCATGGAACGATGGCAGGTCGGCGCGTCGACCTACGAGACCTGCCTGACGCGCGGCGCCCGGCTGATGCGCTGGAAGCTCGACGTCCCCACGGGCAAGCGGGAGATCCTGTTCTGGCCGGAAGGCGCGCCGATGGACCTCGGCAAGATCGGGCCGGTGCGCGGGGGCAACCCGATCCTGTTCCCCTTCATGGGCCGCAACTACGCCGACGGGGAGAAGTTCGCCTGGAAGGCCGACGACGGCGTGAGACGCCCCATGCCGCAGCACGGCTTCGCCCGCGATTCGGCCTTCGAGATCATCGAGAGCGGCCCCCGCCACGCCGTCGTCCGCCTGCTCCCGGACGAGCGCGGCCGTGCGTGCTATCCGTTCGCCTATGATTTCCGCGTGCGCTTCGACTTCCGGGAACTCTACCTGCGGATCACCTTCGAGTTCGAGAACCGGGACTCCCGGCCGCTGCCCTGGTGCGCGGGCCACCACTTCTACTTCACCCTGCCCTGGCACGCGGGGCTCGGCCGGCGCGACTACGTGGTCAAGATCCCCTCGAAGAAGCAATGGCGGCACGCCGCGGACGGCAAGCTGGTGCCCTTCGCGGAATTGAAAGGCCAGGAGGCCGTCGGCTTCGACAGCCCGCATCTCTCGGACTGCATCTTCACGCACCTCCGGTCGGCGACGGTCAGCTTCGGTCCGAAATCCGGCGAAGAGGACATCACCGTCAAGGTGGGCGAAGAGCCGATCCCCGGCGCATGGGCGAGCGTGGTCACCTGGACCCCCGACCCGGAAGCTCCGTATTATTGCGTGGAGCCTTGGATGGGCCCGCCCAACAGTCCCGAACACAAGAACGGGCTCCGTTTCGCGGAGCCCGGTCAGGTCGACACCTTCGTCACCGAGGTGTCATTGATGTAAGGCCGAGCCTTACTTGCTGCTGCTGCTGTTGAGCGGCAGCTTGCCCTTCGACTTGGCCGGAGCCTTCGCCGGGGTCTTGGCCGGAGCCGGAGCCGGCTCGACGACGGCGACCGGAGTCAGGCCGGCGGCCGGGACGAGGTTGGCGTCGCCGGCGCCATCGGTGACGGGGGACGGGCCTTTTTCAGGACCCATGCAACCGACGATGGCGATGGAGAGGAGGGAGAGAACGAACAGGTTGCGTACCATGGCAGTGAGGTTAGGTTGCGTGGACTTTACCCCGCATGGCTCACCGCACAAGCGCAGATTCTGGCCCGCTGACCCTCTTCGTCTGCACCGGGAACTTCTACCGCAGCCGCCATGCGGAGGCGCTCTTCAACTGGCACGCCAGCCGCATGGGACACCCTGCCCGGGCCTTTTCCCGCGGCCTGCTCACCTCCCTGGTGGCGGATGAGCCCACCTTGCTTTCCCGGGACACCGAAAGGCGCCTGCGCGAGCTCGGCGTGCCCCTGGAACTGACCGGGGCGGCCCCCACCCAGCTAAGGCGCGAGGACCTCGAACGGGCCCACCGCACGATCGCCCTGAAGCGGGACGAACACCATGCGATGATGCTCCAAGCCCACCCGGAGTGGGCGGACCGGATCGAATACTGGACGGTCCACGACATCGACTGCGCGCACCCCGACGAAGCCCTGCCTCAGATCGAGGCGAAGATCCTCGAGCTGGTGCAGGGCCTCCGGGGCTGAGGCGCGGTCAGGCCGCCGAACCGGCGTCGGCGCGACGCAGCGTCTCGAGATGCGCGGCCGCCTGATTGAGCAGGCCACGCAGCTCGACCATCGTCTCCTGGGCCACGTCGGCCTTGGTGGCCGCGGCCTCCTTCAAGGCTTCGGCGCGACGGGCGAGTTCCTGGGCCAGTTCATGGGCGGCGGCGATGGTCTTGGCCTTGAGTTCGCGGGTGCGGACGTCGAGGCGGGCGGCCAGCGAGTCGATATCACGGCCGAGGGTACGGCTCTTTTCCTTGAGCTCGGCGGCCATGATGCGGGAATCCGGCACGCGGCGCAGGTCCTGGGTCAGGCCGACCTTGGAGAGCGTCCAGATGATCCACTTCGTGGGATCGAACTGCCAGGGCTTCACGCCGTTGCGGTAGTCGTGCTGGAACTCGTGGTGATAGTTATGGTAGCCCTCGCCGAAGGTCAGGAGCGCGACGGCGCCGCTGTCACGGGCGCTATGGTCGGTCGAGTAGGGCCGACGACCGATCATGTGGCAGAGGGAGTTGATGCAGAAGGTGCCTTGCTGGACGACCACCGTGCGGAGCAGACCGGCGATGAGGAAGGCCGCCAGGGCGGTCATGCCCGGATTGGCGTAGCCCATGAAGGAAGCGTAGGCGTAGCCGAGCGCGGCGGGGCAGACGAAGCCGACGAAGGCGCCGATCCACTGGACGTAACGGTGCTGCCACATCACGAGGGGGTCGGCCTCGAGGTCCTTGACGTTGGTCACGGGCGGCTTCGGCTTCAGGCGGAAGAGCAGCCAGCCGATGTGGGCGTAGAAGAAGCCCTTGGAGATGTCATAGGGATCGTCATCCTCGTCCACGTGCTTGTGGTGGATGCGGTGGTCGGCGGACCAATCCAGGGCCGAATTCTCGAAGGAAGCGGCGCCGAAGAGCAGCACGAAGAGCTTCACCGGCCACTTGGCCTTGAAGGAAAGGTGGGAAAACAGACGGTGATAGCCCAGGGTGATGCCGAAACCCGTGGCGTAGTAGTAGAACACGAACAGGGCCCAGACGAAGCCCCAGCCGTGGACCTTGTTGGCGGCGTCGGCCGGCAGGTTGTACTGCGTCCAGAGGAACCAGGGCACGACGGTCAGGGAAAGCAGGGCCGTGCCGATGAGGAAGGTGGAGGTCACCCACTCGATGCGGTAGATCGGGAAGTTTTTGAACTTCATAGAGAGGGAAAATTAGCCCTCCACCCCCCTATGGCGAGAGGAAACAGCCCATCTAAAACCGCTAAAACCACCCTCTAAATTCGCTTTTTCCGAAACCTTGCCGACGGCGCCGTCCGCGGCCGTCTTCGTTCAGTCGCGGCGACGGCGGCCGAGCGAGTTCTTGACCGGGATGACGCGCACCGGTTCGCGCGTCTTGATCCACAGGTCGCTCTCGCGGAAAAACTTCGACGGGATGCTCTGCACGGCGTCGCCGAAGGATTCGACCGGGACGCGCTTGCCCTTGGGGGAATCGTTGAAGGCCTTGGAGACTTCCTGGATCTTATCGGCGACCTCGCGGGGGTCGTCGTCTTCCAGCAACTGGACCACCCAGCCGGTCAGGTCCTTGGGCAGGCCCTCTTCCGGCTCGCTGACCAACACCAGCATCTGCTTCTTGGCCGGCTTCTCGCGCTCGACGGCCTCCTCGGCGATCGCGTCGCGGATCTGGTTGAGGATCTCGGCGGCGACGCGCAGGTCCACGCCGCTTTCCTTGAGGATTTTCTGCACGATATCGATGTCGACCTTGGCCATAGGCCACCAAGAGACGACAAGCGGCCCGACGAGGGAAGCCGGAGTTATTCCCAGCACGCGGTAAAGGCCGAAATCAAAGGGGAACCGGAGACCGGGTGATTGGCTGGGGGCATTCGTTCGCCGGATGGCGAACGACAAGGTAGGGGCGCGGCTGCGCCGTGCCCTCTTAGGCGAGGGCATGACGTAGTCCTGCCCCTACCCCTGCCCCTCTGGTCTCTGTTGCTACCGACCCGCCTTTCCCTCTTAACCGCCTCGTGCCGGAACATACCAAAGTCATGGGCAAGGAATGGGCGGACGCCCGGCGCGCGGCCAACGTGAGCCGACTGGCGGCCTCGTTGGCGGAAACGCTGGCCGGCCGGACGACCATCACCTTCGAGCTGGGCTGCGGACACGGCCACTGGCTGGCCGCCTACGCCGCGGCCCATCCGGCGGAATTCTGCGTCGGCATCGACCTGATCACCCATCGCGTCGAGCGATCGGTGCGCAAGCAGACGCTGGGTCGCCTGGACAACGTGCTTTTCCTGAAAGCCGAGGCGACCGAGTTCCTCGAAGCGCTCCCGGCGACGGTCGTCCTGGGCAAGGTCTTCATCCTGTATCCGGATCCTTGGCCCAAGAAGAAGCACCACAAGAACCGCTTCATCAACGCGACGAGCCTGGACTTGCTGGCCGCCCGTTCCGCCCCCGGCGCCCGCCTGCATTTCCGGACGGACAACGCCGATTACTTCCAGTGGACCCACGAGCATCTCGCCGCCCATGCCCGCTGGGAGCTGCGACCCGGCGAGACCTGGCCCTTCGAGCAGAAGACCTTCTTCGAAGAACGCATGAAAGACCGCCGGGACGTCTTCGCCGACCGGCGGCCCTGAGAAAGCCGCGCGCGGCAAGCGCCTCGGCCCGAGCGACATGGCCGGTATCATGCTTTCCCTTGCATCGTCCGGGCACGGACTTACTTGTGAGACCCGTGAAGCCTTTCCGCCACACCCGCATCACCTTCACCATCGGGCCGGCCACGGAGTCGGAGGAACAGCTTGAGGCCATCATCAAGGCCGGCGCCAACGTCGTGCGCCTTAACATGGCCCACGCCGACCACGCCTGGGTCCGGCGCATCGTCGAACGCGTGCGCGCCGTGAGCCGCCGCCTGCACCGCGAACTCGGGGTGATGATGGACATCAAAGGCCCGGAGATCCGCACCGGCGCGCGTCAGGAATCCGTCATGCTCGCCGTCGGCCAGAAGGTCGACGTGACGGGCTCCGAAGCGGCCAAGGCGGAAGGCGACATCCTGGTCATCCCGACCAACTACCCGAAGATGATCACCGCCGTCCCCGTCGGCGGCGTGGTCCTCGTCGACAACGGCCTGATCCAATTACGCGTCCTCGAACAGCGCCCCGACCGCCTTCGCTGCGAGGTCGAACAGCCCGGCCCGCTGGGCAGCCGCCGGCACATCAACCTCCCGGGCGTGAAGGTCGACCTCCCCGCCCTGACCGACAAGGACCGGGCCGACGTCGCCGTCGGCTGCGAAGTGGGGGTCGATTTCTTCGCCCTGTCCTTCGTGCGCGAGGCCGCGGACGTCCACGCCCTCCGCGCCCTCCTCGCCCAGCACGCGTCCAAGGCGCACATCATCTCGAAGATCGAGGACCAGTCCGCCATCGAGCACCTCGGCTCCATCCTCGAGGCGACCGACGCGCTCATGGTGGCCCGCGGCGACCTCGGCATCGAGATCCCCTACGAGACCCTGCCGCTCGTCCAACGACGCGCCGTGGCCATGGCCATCGCCCGCCGCAAACCCGTCATCGTGGCCACGCACATGCTGGAGTCGATGATCCACGCGCCGGTGCCGACCCGCGCCGAGGTGACCGACGTCTCCAACGCCGTCCTTGAGATGGCCGACTCGGTCATGCTCTCCGGCGAGACCACCACCGGCAAGCACCCCGTCAAGTGCGTCGAAGTGATGTGCCGCATCGCGACGACGACCGAACGCGAGCTGCCGCGCGAACTTTCCGACGAGCATCCCGGCGAGTCGCCCAAGGTGAAGCTGCTCCGCGCCGCGGCAGGCCTCGCCCAGGACCTCGGCAACACCGGCATCATCGCCTTCACCCGCAACGGCGACGTCCCCCGGACGCTGTCCTCGCTCCGCGCCATCGGCTGCCCGATCTACGCCTTCATGGAGGAGGAGCACGTCCACCGGAAGATGAGCCTGCTCTGGGGCGTCGAATCCTTCCAGACGAAGTTCTCGCCCAAGGCGGAGGACAACATCACGCTCGCCCTGTTGCGCCTCCGGGACGAGGGCCTCTGCGCGCCCGGCCAGGTGCTCGTCATCGTCACGAACGTCATCCTTGGTCCGACCGTCATCGACTCGGTGCAGCTCCGCGCGGTGCCGCCCTTCGACCGGAAGGACGCCTGAGCCGGCCGTCAGGCCTGCGCCTAAGCGGTTGCCCTCCGCCGCCGGACCGCCGAGACTGGATCCACATGGATTCGGCCCCGCTCAGCATCTCCGACCTCGCAGACGTCCTCAAAGGACACCTGAACGGGATGGGGACGCTCGAAGTCACCGGCGAGATCTCCGGCTACAAGACATACCCGTCCGGGCACCATTACTTCTCCCTCAAGGACAGCGAAGCGAAGGTGGACTGCGTGCTCTATTCCTTCCAGGCCCGCTGGCTCAAGACGCCCCTGCGCGACGGCCTGAAGGTGATCGCGAAGGCCAAGGCCGACTTCTACGGGAAGACCGGGAAGTTCTCGCTCATCATCGATGGCATCAAGCCGGCCGGCGAAGGCGACCTCTTCCAGAAGTTCAAGGAACTGCAGGCCAAGCTGAAGGCGGAAGGCCTCTTCGAGGACGACGTGAAACGGCCTTTGCCGGAATTCCCGAAGGTGGTCGCGTTCGTCACCTCGGAGATCGGCGCGGTGTGGCACGATTTCATCGAGGTGCTGAAGACCCGCGGCTGGGGCGGCACGGCCTGGCTCGTGCCCGCCCGCGTCCAGGGCGAGACCTGCCCGGGCTCGGTCATCGCGGGCCTGCGCCAGGCCAATGAGATCCCGGGCATCGACCTGATCGTGGTCGGGCGCGGCGGAGGCTCGATGGAAGACCTCTGGGGCTTCAACGATGAGGCGCTGGTGCGCGCCGTCCGGGCCAGCCGGACGCCGGTCATCTCCGCCGTCGGCCATCAGACCGACTTCACCCTCTGCGACTTCGCCGCCGACAAGCGGGCCGAGACGCCCACCGCCGCCGCCGAACTGATCGCCTCGGGCCAGACGCGGCTCCGCCAGCGCCTCCGCCTGCTCGCCTCGGAACTGGCCCAGCATTCGCCCGGCGCGAAGCTGCGGTCGCTTTATCAGGACCTCGACCTGCTCAACGGACGCCTCGACGGCGTGGCGCAGGAGATCATCGCCGGCCACCGCCACCGGCTCTCGGAACTCGGCGGCGACCTGCATCGGCTTTCGCCCAAGGCCCGCCTGGGCGTGACCCGCGAGAAACTCAGCCAGCTCGGCAAACGCCTGCGGTCGGCCGGCTTCGAATCCGTCCTGGCCCGCGGCTACTCGATCGTGCGCGACGCCGACGGGGCGGTCATCACCACGCGCGCGCAGGTCACGCCGGGCCGCCGGCTCCGCCTCCGGTTCGGCGACGGCGAAGCCGACGCGACCGGCGGCTGATCAGTAGGCCTTCGCCATCACCACGCGGCGGGCGCTGGGCTCGCCGGTGACGACGCACCTGCCCGGCTCTTCCTTGGCGTCGAGCGGGATGCAGCGGATCGTGACCTTGAGTTCCTCCTTGAGGCGCTTCTCGACGGCCTTGGAGCCGTTCCAGTGACACAGCGCGAAACCGCCGTGGATCTCCGGACGCTCGGGATTCTTCGGGGTGAAGTAGGCCTTGAGCTCGTCCCAGGTGTCGATCTCGCGGGTGTGCGCGGCGCGATGGGCCTTGGCGCGGGCGAGGAGGTTGTCCTGGATGGACTGCAGGCGCTCGACGACGGTGGCGACGAATTCGGCGCGCGGGACGCCGGCCTTCTCGCCGGTGTCGCGCCGGGCCACGAAGACCGCGTTGGCCGCGAAATCGCGCGGGCCGACCTCGACGCGCAGCGGGACGCCCTTCTTGATCCAACCCCAGGCCTTGTCGCCGCCGCGGATGTCGCGGTTGTCGACGGTCACGACGACCTTGCGGTCGTGGAAACGCTGGGCGGAGAGCTCCTTCTGGAGCGACTGGCAATAGGCGAGGATGTCGGCCTTGGTGGCGTCGTCCTTGTAGATCGGGCAGATGACGACGTGCTGCGGGGCGAGGCGGGGCGGCGCCACGAAGCCGTCGTCGTCGGAGTGCGTCATGATCAGGCCGCCGATGAGGCGCGTGGAGACGCCCCACGAGGTCGTGTGCGCGTACTGCTGGGTGCCCTTCTCGTCCTGGAACTGGATGTTGCAGGACTTGGCGAAATTCTGGCCGAGGTAGTGCGAGGTCCCGGCCTGGAGGGCCTTGCGGT
>JACCDY010261663.1_pt1 | contig 20979 bp, 15 predicted proteins | sample 7446391 | NCBI WGS metagenome assembly JACCDY01 (sample SAMN15323451, study PRJNA562643) | freshwater metagenome | isolation source: river surface water | place: USA:Blue River Watershed | collected 2017-08-18 | reverse complement strand
TTTAATCTAAAAAACTATAGATTCGTCACTCTAGATTTCTGGCCGCTTGAATGGCCTGATCAATTCGATCAACAGCAAAAATAGTTAAACCAGGAATGTTTGTTTTAGGGGCATTGGCCTTAGGAACTATGGCCTGCTTAAAGCCTAACTTGGCAGCTTCTTTCAGGCGCTCCTGACCTCTTGGGCATGGTCTGATTTCTCCAGCTAAACCAACCTCACCAAAGACAATTAAATTCTTTGGCAATGCTTTATTTTTCATGGATGACTGAATCGCCAATAAAACTGCCAAATCAGCTGCTGGCTCGGTGATTTTTACACCACCCACAGCATTCAAGAAGACATCTTGATCAAAACAAGCAATGCCTGCATGACGATGAAGTACAGCTAAAAGCATGGCCAAACGATGTTGCTCTAAACCCAAAGCCAATCTGCGTGGATTGGGCACATGGGCTGCATCCACCAATGCTTGAATCTCAACCAACAATGGTCGACTGCCCTCTTGCGTTACCAACACACAAGAGCCAGGAACGATTTGATCGTGCTGCGACAAGAATAAAGCTGATGGATTCGCCACACCTTTAAGACCTTTATCGGTCATAGCAAAAACACCTAATTCATTGACAGCACCAAAACGATTTTTAAAGGCTCGAACTAATCTAAATGATGAGTGCGTATCGCCCTCAAAATACAAAACTGTGTCAACGATGTGCTCTAAGACTCTAGGGCCTGCCAAATTACCTTCTTTGGTGACATGGCCCACCATGATCATGCAAACACCTGTTGTTTTGGCCAAGCGCGTCAGCTGGGCTGCGCATTCTTTCACCTGAGCCACTGAACCAGGAGCCGAACTCAAAGCTTCTGAATAAACGGTTTGTATCGAATCAACGACGACCACAGTAGGTCTGGCTGATTCAATGGTCGCCAATAATTTTTCTAGCTGGATTTCTGCCAAAACTTCTAAATCAGGAGCCTGTATTCCTAAGCGCTTTGCTCTTAAAGCAATTTGCGCGCCGGACTCTTCGCCGCTGATGTAAAGAACAGAATCACCTCTAGCACTCATTGCTGCGAGCGCCTGCAAAAGCAAAGTGGATTTACCAATACCTGGATCACCGCCAATCAATGCAACTCCACCGGTAACCAAGCCTCCACCCAATACCCGATCAAATTCATCAACACCCGTGCTGATACGAGGTAAATCTTCAGCTTCTATGACGGATAGTTTTTGTTTGGGAGCAGCTTTAGCCAAGCTTTGAAAGCGATTTGTTGAGGGCTTGTCTTCCACGGTTTCTTCCATGGAATTCCATGCCTCGCAGTTGGGACACTGCCCCTGCCACTTGGCTGATAGACCTCCACAAGCCTGGCAAACATAAACAGATTTAATTTTTGCCATTAGAGCGGATTGGCCTTTTTGTTTTCTTGAGCACGCTTTTCTGAATCGGCACGTTTTTTCACAAGATCTTCTTCACGTTTGGTTTGATCCAATTGTTTTTGCTCATAATCTTTGACGTTATCAGCGCGTTGCTTTGCCTTGGCAGGATCGTTGCGATCCTTGACCCTTTGCTCATCTTGCTCATCTTTGATAATAGATTTGAGAACACGTTCTCTTTCACGCATTGGAATCTCTTGAGCACGAATTTCTTTGATTTCTTGACGATGTTCTAAACGAGCTTTTTCAAGACAGCGGGTCGTGAAAAATTTGTCGTAACAATCATGCTGTTTTTTCTCTAGGCGGTATTTAGCCCAATCTTTTTGAAGATTGAGATTACTTTGACTCTTTTCGATTTCCGCAAGCTCAACAAGCTCTGCTGGACCAGCAAAAGATGTCACTGTCAAAAATGACAATGAGGTGAAAAAGACGCCAAGTGAAATTCTGTAATAGCTCATAAGCCTAAGGATAAAGCCATTAGCGTTTTATACCTAAAAAACTTAAATTTCTATCTTGGCACCAAGCTCCACCACCCTATTGGTTGGGATTTGGAAGAAGTCTGAAGGTTTTGCGGCATTTTGGAACATCCAAGCAAACAACCTTTGACGCCACAAAGCCATTCCTGGCAACTTTGAAGAAACAACCGTATCGCGAGCCAAGAAGAAGGATGTTTCCATCAAATCAAACTTCAGTTGATATTGAGCCTCAATCAGCGCCAATACTTTGTTGATATCTGGTGTTTCTTTAAAACCGTGCACTGAGCGAACCAAATAAACTTGACCACCCATGTCCTTGAGTGTTAAACGCTCTTCATCATTCACATAGGGTACATCCCAGATACTTAACTTCAAGAAGAAAACGCGCTCATGCAAGACACGATTGTGTTTGAGGTTATGCAACATCGCCACAGGAACATAATCGATGTGCGCAGTTAAAAAGATTCCGGTGCCTTCAACTCGATGAGGCGGATGAGCCAATAGTCCAGCGACGAATGGTTCTAATGGAATAGATTCATTAACAATGCGATCGCGCAGTAATTTTCTGCCCTTGTACCAAGTCATGAGACAAGTAAAACAAATCACACCAATCAACAATGGGTACCAACCACCATCTTTTAACTTGATCAAATTAGCAGTCCAGAATGTCAAATCAATCACCAAGAAAGCTGCAATCAAACAAGCAATCACAATAGGATTGAGGTGCCACTCGCGACGCATCACAATCGCCAAAAGAATGGTGGTGATCAACATGGTAGTTGTAACTGATATGCCGTAAGCCGCTGCCAAATTACCTGATTCTCTAAACTCAATCACAGTGAATAGCACCATGATCAATAGTGACCAGTTCACCACTGGAATGTAAATCTGACCTCTCTCGTTATCAGAGGTATGACGAATACCCATGCGAGGCAAGAACCCTAAAAGAATGGCTTGGTTTGCCAATGAGAATGCCCCTGAGATAACAGCCTGGGATGCAATCACAGTGGCCGCTGTTGCTAAGGCAACCATTGGCCACAGGGCCCACTCAGGAACCATCAAGTAAAAAGGATTTTTAATGGCTTCAGGATTAGATAAGAGCAAAGCGCCCTGACCAAAATAATTCATCAACAAACTTGGCAAGACTAAAAATAACCAGGCGTATCGAATCGGACGACGACCGAAATGACCCATATCAAGATAAAGAGCCTCTACACCAGTAACCACCAAAACCACTGAACCCATGACGATGAAAGCCATCAAGGTATGTTCGCCAATAAAGCTGATGGCATACATTGGGTTAATGGCATTGAAGATTTCAGGCGCTTTGATAACGTTATAAAGACCCAAGGCTGCCAGTGAAATGAACCATGCAATCGTGATAGGACCAAACAGCTTACCAACAGCGGCCGTGCCATATTTTTGAATCACGAACAATGCAAACAAAATGGTCACAGTGATTGGAATCACAAAACGCTTCATTTCTGGTGTGGCAATTTCTAAACCTTCCACCGCTGATAAAACAGAGATGGCTGGTGTGATGACAGATTCACCATAGAGCATGCAAGCCCCGAACATGCCTAACATCATCACTGTTAAATAAGATTTACTACCTGACTGAAGTGATCGAAGTGCCAATGCCATCAAAGACAAGACACCACCCTCACCTTTATTGTCTGCCCTCATCACAAAGTGAACATATTTGAAGGTCACCACCAACAAGATTGCCCAGAACATCATTGAAATGATGCCAAATACAGCCATTTGACTGAATGGGATGCCATGACTTGGGCTGAATGATTCCTTCAGCGCATACAAAGGGCTTGTGCCAATGTCACCAAAAACAACGCCAATAGCTGCAATAGCCAAAGCTGCAGTACTGCCTTTGTGGTGGCCATCCTGGCCATGAAGCTCAATTGGCTTCAGTAAAGACGATTGTGAATTTTCCGGATTACTGATGGACACCAGTCACTCCCTGATAAATGATGTTTTTATTATATGCCGACCATATTGCGACGCAACATTAATTAAGCCCAAGCTATGATTTATCCAGCCAATGGCAAATTCCAAGCGCATTGAGCTCTAAATCAATCTTAAGAAATTCCGTTATTTCTGCCGCAGAAAGATTGCAACTCATTGTTTTTAAATGATTTGTATGAATCTGAGCCATTCCATCCTTCAGCATTGCGTGACGATTGGCATCATCTTTTAATTGTTTCGCTAAAACAACAATTTCATCCAATTGTTCTAAAAAAAGGCCTTTTAAGCGCTCAACACCATTGATTCGGCTGAAATGAGTCGGAAATAGACAATCAGGCTTTAGAGCTGAAATGCGCAAAACTGAGTCCTTCAGAGCCTCAGGATCAAACTGAATTGGGGTTGTAGTCGGCATGATGAAGGCGCCATCAGCAGTATCAAACTCTCGGTATGAAAGACCAAACGTGTCGCCGGTGAAAACACCCCGACTAACAGGATCCCAAATAGCGATATGGTGCTTGGCATGACCAGGCGTATCTAAACAATGGAGTGTTCTACTGCCTAAATGGATTTGATGACCCTCACCAACCTCTAGAACTCTGGCAGCATCGACTGGTAATAATTGGCCATATGACTGCTCTACGATCTCTTCTCCATAAACACCCACAGCCCCTGCTCGAAGAGCACTCGGGTCAATCATGTGTCTAGCACCGCGAGGGTGGACAAGTAACTGCGCTTGATCACAAACTCTCATCATTTCACCGGCACCACCAGCATGATCCAAATGGACATGAGTCAAAACAATGTATTTGACCTGCTGAGTATTTAAGCCAAGCTCATCGAGGCTCTTTAAAAATCTGGGAATGGAGTAATTGGTACCAACGTCGATGAAAGCAACTTCATCACCATCAACCACCATATAACTGGCATCAAACTGCTCTCTTACAAATCCAGTGTCAACACAGTAAATGCCAGGGGCGACTAATTGGGCATAAGTCAGATGTTTTTGCATGTGCGGATTTTCACATAACAAATATGAGAAATAAGCTACTTAGTCTAATTTTTTCTTTAAAAGACATGGGATTACTGGATAGAAAGCCAGGTTCTCCTTGCTATTTAGGGTTTAACCTGATATAGTTTTATTCTTCAGACGCGGGGTGGAGCAGTCTGGCAGCTCGTCGGGCTCATAACCCGAAGGTCATAGGTTCAAATCCTATCCCCGCAACCAAGATTTATAAGGCTTCTAAGGCATTTGTCTTTGAAGCCTTTTTTGTTTTTTACACCCATGTAGGGGCCGTGTAGGGGCGAACGGCAAAATTACTTAAGATAAGATACCGCAACGCTCTATTACCCAAATTAAATATGCCGATAAACCCGAACAATGAAGAAGAGTTCAGTCTTGATGAGCTTGTTGCAATCCACGGGCTTCAAAAAGAAAATTCAGACATACAATTTGCAATAGATGGCATAGCTATTGATCTTGGTTTAACTAACGATGAAACAATCAAGCTTCTAAAAGAAAATGGCTACTTGTAGAAAGCTTGAATCAATACCCCACCCACCGGGTACCACCCAAATAGCCAGTATGCGGATACAGCGCACTGAATCACTAGTCGTCACAAGTAATTAAAAAATCTCAAGAATGATGTCAAATTTTTGACAGGGGTACCCCCTTGATGATTTGCGCTAAGCCGACCCCCACTATACCCGTACCCCCTAAATTTGGTTTGATGGTACCTAATCTCACCTATGCACTCGATTTTGCAAAACCTACTCCGGGACGTCACCGAGTTGGTAACAATAACCTCTCTTTTTTAGTTCAACCTTATCTTTATTTCAAAAAGGCTTAGGTATAGTTTTAAGTTTTGTTCAGTCTCGGCCACGTTGTTTGATTGCAGCCGTTTTAGAACATATCCATTAATTTGAATCTTTGAGTACTGCGTTCCTCAGTCATAGAGCTAAGTAGCTAGGTCCACAAAAAGTACATGTAATCACGTCTTCTACACACATAGTTTCCCATTCACCTTTAAACCCAGGTAACCAAGTTTTGCTACTAAATAGTTGCTGCATGAAAGCAAGTTTGAGATCACGTTTATGAGCAAGAAGCTCCGCATAAAATTATCTGAGATAACTTGCTCATGGCTTCATTAGCACGCCTGGAACCCCTCACCACGTGGAGTTTTTAATCTCGCCAAGCCGAAAACATTCCCAAAAACACTGCACAAACCTCTTTCTACTCAAACCTGTTGTCCTGAGCAAGGCTAGGTACGCCTCTCAAAAAGGAGTTTTCTGGGTCATGCTGATTGAACAGGGGTTAGTTAGCATGTCACTTTGTGTGCCAATAGATCAAAAGGCTAAAAGTTTTCTACGCATAAACGCTTTGATCTCGCTCTGAGTAGTTTTCATAAACATGTTCAAAAAGGTCAGAACACTTCTTCGCATAAAGTGGACGATCGTAACTTTGCGGCAAACAATCTAGGGTGTCTTCGATAGCTAGTTTTAACGATGAACGAGCAGCTGCTTTTTGTCGCCAATTAAGGACAAGCAAGGTTTGTATTCGCGAAAGGAGATCCTTGGTAACTTTTTTAACCTCATCGCGTTCCGCTGTAGTGAGCTCGGGTGCGGGGCGCGTCAGGATATCGAAGATGACAAGCTCCTCTTCGCTAAGGTTCTCGCGAACATGCCGCTCCTGCTCGTCGTCGAGACTGTTTGAGAGCTTTAGCAGCTCCTCAAAGAGTTGCTCAATGTTGCGGCTGCCGTTGTTGTAACTCTCGATCAGCGCCTCAAACTTCTCGGCGAAGTCGGCCCGCGTGCGGTTAATGCGTACGAGCTTATCAAGCTTCGCAGCGATGGCAACTTTGAGCGCCTCAAGGTCGGTGTTCTTGTGGTTCGATTGCTTGAAGCGCTCGGCGAGCGTCTCAAAGTTGATCTTCGAGAGGTCAATCGCTGGCGGGCCATCTTCCCGAATCTGAAGTCCCGTTATGGAGTCGTCGAGTAGCTCCCCGATCTGTTTAAGGATTGCGGTGATATCTGGCGGGTTCGGGCTAAGTTTGGCGCGGATCGCAGCAGACAGCGTGGTGATACCGGCGACGCGCACGGAGAACTCGATCGCCGCCGAGTCGGGCTTTACAGCACGATAGAGCGTACCAACAAACTTTTCGTGGCTGAAGAACTCTCGCCGCAAAGTATCAGGACTGATCAGTGCGTCGATGGCGTTCTCAATGGTCGAAAGGCGTTCTATCCCCCCGGGCGGCAAGGCTTCCATAGCTGCAAGATCGACGCAGTGGCTGGCACAGAATGTTGTCGCCGCCGCTATCGCTTCGCGTAGTGCCGCGACTAGTTGCGATTTATCCTTGACCGGGTTCGTACCGTTCTTTCCTGCGCCATAGATAGCCAGCGCCTTTTCCAGCGAAGCAAATACGTTGGCGTAGTCGACAATCACTCCTGAGTGCTTTCCAGGGAACACCCGGTTAGCCCGGGCAATGGTTTGCATCAAAGTATGATTACGCATCGGCTTGTCGAGATAGATCGTTGAGCAGCTCGGCGCGTCGAAGCCGGTCAACCACATAGCGCACACGAACACTAGCCGGAGAGGATCTGCCGTGTCTTTGAATTTTTCGTCTAGACCTGGCTGGCTCTCGTTCATCCGTTTGCGGTGAGGTTCGATTTCGAGACCTAGCCTCTTCATCTGCTCGATCTCGTTCTGCCCCGGCGAGACAATCACCGCCATGTCTGTATTGATCAATAACTTCAGTCGTTGCTTAAGAGTTCCTTCCTCATTCTTGGGAAGGCCATCGCGGCTCAGTTCCTTCTGCACTCGAGCGGTCTCGGCTACCCAGTGTTTCTTCACCTTATTGTGCATCCGCAGCGCCGTAGCCTTGTCGATCGAGACCACCATCGCCTTGCCCACGAAGCCGCGCCCAAGGAAATGTTGCACGATGTCATGGGCAACTGCCTCCAGTCGATCGTCACGCGTAATAAGGTGGTACTGCCGACCCAGCACCTGTGCGAGCTTCTCCTCTTGATCGGCATCGAGAACAGCTTCTTCGACTAGGGAATAAATCTCGTCATTAAGATCAGGGTTGACCAGTTGTAATTCTGGGGTGCGGTTCTCATAGAACAGCGGCACTGTCGCGCCGTCCTCGACCGATTGCTGGAAGTCATAGATCGATACATAGTCGCCGAAGACCTCTTTCGTGCGCTCTTCGCCTGCAATTAACGGCGTGCCAGTGAAAGCAAGGAAAAGCGCCTTCGGTAGCGACGCCCGCATGTTTAAAGCTAACGTATCGTATTGGCTACGATGCGCTTCATCAGTCAGCACGATTACATCTGAGCGATCAGTAAGCAAATCCGAGGTCTGGAACTTGTGTACTAAAGTAAAAACATACCGGTGATTACCGCGCAGTAGTTCTCGCAAGTGAGCGCCGCTAGCCGCGTGGCATTCGTCACCCTCAGCTTCGCTCACCGCACCCACAGTCTTGAAAGTCTTAGCAATCTGCTCATCCAGCTCAACTCGGTCGGTGACCACAACGAAGGTCCAGTTGCCGGAGAGTTTGCGTAAAACCTTCTGCGCGAAGAACACCATCGAGAAGCTCTTGCCGCTACCCTGCGTCTGCCAGAACACGCCGCCGCGCCCGTGGCCAAGCTTGCGGGCTTCTAACATGGAAGTAATTGCATTGTTAACGCCGATGAACTGGTGGTTCTGGCCAAGTACTTTTACCACCCCCGCCTTGTGCTCCGAAAAAAGCGTAAAGTTTTCTACCAGATCGAGTAATCGATTGTGATCGCATGTGCCGCGCAGCATCACTTCCATTGACACACGGCGCGGCTCGTCTTCGCGTTCAATGCGCTTCCACTCGAAGAAGCGCTCCCAATCTGCGGTGAGTGATCCGACGCGGCTGTCAGTGCCGTTGCTGGCGATGAGGAGAGCATTGAACCAAAAGAGCTGCGGGATCTCTTTTTTGTAGTGCGTCAGGTTCTCATCGAACGCCGCGCGCGCAGGTACCCCGGGTTTCTTAAGCTCAATCACGATCCAAGGCAGACCATTCACGAAGCCCACCAAATCAGGCCGACATGTGTAGAGGTTACCCACCACGCTGAACTGGCTGACTAAAAGGAAATCGTTCTGCTCCGGGTGCTCCCAATTAACCACGCGCAGGCGCTCAAGTTTCTGACCACCGTGTTCGTGGTCGGGGATGGACACCGAAATTCCGTCTTTTAGAAGCAGATAGACCTCACGGTTGGCAGCCTCTAGGCTCATGGCCGAGCGATCGCGGGCGAGTTCGTCGATGGCTGTTTGGATAGCCCCGGCAGTCAGGCCCGGGTTAAGTTTGTTAAGCGCGTCGCGCAGACGCTCCACCAGCACCACCTCACCCTTGGTCTCGCGGCCAAGCGTGCCGCTAGGGCCGAAAGTTTCCTCCATTGCCGATAGCGTTTTCCAGCCCAGCGCCGCAAACAGTCGGATGGCGGGCTGTTCAACAAGCTGGTCTTCGGAATAGGCGTTTAGGCTCACGCAGGTATCTCCTCAACGTCGATCTGGCCCGAAAGCAGACGCGGGAGCAGTAAGTCCCGGGTACGACGAAGGTTCTCGTGCCGTCTTTGTAAGCCCGCAATAGCGTTAAGCATCGGTCCGGCGGAACGGCCAAGCCGCCTGGCGGATTGCTCGTCCGGTATTGGCAACACAATGCGTGCCATTCCCTCGTTTGTTAGAGACATCTGGGTTGCTCCCGTGCAGTAGAGATCTTTCTGCACATGGAACTCCCTTGAGCTGATAGTCAAGAAAAGTAAAGGCCATAGTTCTTCGTCTTTTGCCTCAAATCCTGCAAAGCCTGATGACAGGACGATTCCCGATACACGCTCATCTTCTTGCGGTCCATACCACGCGATTTTGTAGGTCTCTTTCATCCTCGCGAACCATACCGAGTTGGATATTGGTTGCTTCTGAGCACGACTTGGTTTCTCTGCATATAAGTAGTCGATGCCGGAGCCTGTTACCGCCAAGCCGTCGATGTCTGCAGTTGCGAAGTAGCGTTTGGTCCCGAAGTATTCGCTGACGTTCTCGGAAATGAATCGCCAATAGGGCCACTCAGCGATCGGACGTGGTGTCGCAAGTTCCTTGCTCATCTCGAGCGCCTGGCGGTAGAGCACGCGGGCCATAGACTCTAGAACCTTGATGCGCTGCTGGCTATTCTCGATCAGCTCGTCGTAGGCCGACAGGATCCCCGCGATGCGATGTTGGATCGGGAGCGTGGGCAAAGGCGGCAGTTGCAGAGTTCGCACATCCTTCATATTCAAGTGTGAAACCGTTGCGCCATTTGTCTTTGCTTGGATCAGCGACTGTACGTATGGGCCGTTCAAGAGGTAGCTAAGAAATGCTGGCTCAACGTGAGCTCGGTTCGGCCGTATCAGCAGCGTCCGCTGACCAAGGCATGGTTTAAGACCCACAGGAATCATCGCAACGTTTCCAACAGGTGCCTCACGCGCCATGATTAAATCACCCGGTTGCGGGGTTGCCCTGCGTGACCAGAGTCTGTAGGTCTCCTCCGAGACGCGGTTCACGCCATCAAGGATGAAGAATCCACGCCCAATATTCGGCGTTCGGATTGACGGATAGCCAGAGTCCTGTGTAGGAGCAGTCTTGTGCTCGCAATCGACGATCAGCTCACAAATATCGTTGAGTTGCATCTTTACTTGTCCAAAATCCCCGCCACATTCTTGGCGATGGTTTGCTCCAGTTCCCGCGCCTGGGCGTTGAGGGTTTCCAGTTCTTCATTCAGCGTCTGTAACTGAACCTTGAAGTCCTCATTGCTCACCTCCTCGCCCGGGGCAACGCCCACGTAGCGGCCGGGGTTAAGTGACCAGCCCTGCGCTTCGATCTCGGCGATCGCTGCCGCCTTGCACAGGCCGGGGATGTCGGCGTAGGCGGGCCTCTTGCCGAAGACCTCCGAGAGCTTAGCGGCCGTCTCATCGCCGCCAACGGTCAGGTCAACCGCTTCGCCACGATACAGCCGCACTACATTTGCGATGAATCCAATCTGCGCAGGCGTCCAGTCGCGGTGAGATCGGTCCACCTGCCGGTAGATGTGTCGGGCATCGATGAAAAGTACGGTGTCTTTGCGCTGGGTTTTAGCCTTACCCCGGTCGAGGAACCAGAGCGTGCAGGGGAGAGTCACCGTATAGAACATGTTTGTACCGACTGCCACCATCACATCCACTCCCCGCGCCTCGATGAGCTTCTGTCGCAACTCCTGCTCGGAAGAGCGGGCGTCGGAGGCCGAGTTGGCCATGACAAACCCAGCGCGGCCCTTTGCATTGAGCGACGAGTAAAAGAGTTGAATCCAAAGGTAGTTAGCATTATCAGTGCGCGGCAAACCAAACGGAAAACGTCGACCCTCACCCACCATGTCATTTAGGCGCTCCTTGTCAACCGCGTTAACATTGAATGGCGGATTGGCAAGTACGAAGTCGAATTGGTCGGTGGCTGAGTGCGGGTCGTCGTAGTAGCTATTGACGTTACCGCCGTGGCGTATGTCGCCCTCGAGCCCATGTACAGCAAGGTTCAGGCGCGCAAGGCGGCCAGTTTCGTCAGTCTTTTCAACGCCGCAGATTGAGAGCTCCGCAGCCGGATTTTTATGATGTTCAGCCACAAACCGAGCCGACTGCACGAACATCCCACCCGAACCGCATGCGGGGTCGAAGATGCGACCATGAAAGGGCTCGATTACTTGCGCGAGCAGTTGCACTATGCTCGCGGGCGTGTAGAACTCGCCACCGCCCTGGCCCTCGCTCATCGCGAACTCGCCGAGGAAGTATTCGTAGATTCGCCCAAAAGCGTCGAAGTCGAGCGTGGCCGGGATCTCTGAGATCTTCTTTAAGAGCTCTTTTAGCAGGGTGCCGGTGAAGAGGTTGAAGGTCTTAGGCAACACGCCAGCTAGCTGCGGGTTGTGCTTCTCTACCTCTCGCATAGCAGCGTTGACTTTGCCGCCAATGTCGGCCGCTTCGGGGAGCGTCAGGAGATGGTCAAAGCGCGCCTCGGGAGAAAGATATAACACGTTGTCAGCATGATATGCGGCAGGTTCCTCAACCCTACTTCCTCGACGAGCAGATGGAGCTGAGGCCTGCAATTTTTCTCTTTGGGTATTAAAACGAACTTCCGCAAATCGAAGAAAAATTAGCCCGAGTATGGGTCCGGAATATTCTTGAGCTTTTAGACCTGAGTTAGCGCGGAATAGGTCAGCAGCATCCCATAATCGCTTTTCAAGCGTAATGGCGGCGGTTTCTTTTTCAGATGGAGCAATCCACTTCATTATCTTTCCTTAAACCGTTGCGCGTTCTTTTGAATGTGTGCGTCTTTTTTGTTCATCAATCCACCTCTGAATATCGTGCATCTGGAATCTCCAAGTCCCTGCCACTTTAAAGCCAGGTAGCTTCCCCTGTTGGGCTAGGCGATAGATCGTCTTCTCATCCACGGCCAGGAACTCTGCAACGTCGCGGACGGTCATGGCGGACGGCGGCTGTTCGACCATCAAATTTCTCCCACAAAATGGATTTAGTTAGTATATTGGAAAATGGGGCAAACCAGTCCATTCTTTGCAAAGAATGATTGATGCTGTGTAGCAGACCATTAAGTGATCAACCCATTGCTAGCGGGTAATTCAATCCAAGCATCTAAGAGGAGTAAATATGATTGACAGACAGCTGCCGCCCCCTCGAAAAAGCCCTCCAAGCGAGAAAATAATAAGCTTGGTAGAAGCTAATCGGGCCATCTATATTGATTTTGAGGGGTACGTAAAAGAAGCTCCCGCCTTGATCGGTATTTTGATTGAGGATGACTTCGAGCAAATCGTCCTTGATGAAAAGTTTCGTGGGGCTGCACCCTATAAAGATCCTATTGCTGTGATCCCAGGCAAATCAGTCATTTCAGAGCTGTTAGCAAGATCAATTTCTGAAGATAGGAAAATTGTTGCTTTCAGCACTCTTGAGAAAGAGCAGTGTTCGCGTTGGTATGGTATCGATATCAGCCAGCGCTATGTGAACGCCAAGAGTGTTGCTGGCCGCTGGGCGCGTAAGGTCAATCCCGAGGTTCGCTGCCGCACTTTGAAAGATTTTGAAATCTTTACTGGCTATCAACGCGCGCGCGATACAGGTTATCAAAAGAATACGAGCTGCCTGAATGCGGCTCTTCGTGATCTACATAGCTACGGAGAGTTGCGCAATCCCGCTCCAAAGAAGCACTGGACAAACCTGCGAAAACACAATCATCAGGATGTAGAGGCGATGAAATATATCGTTATGGCAACTTTCAATACTTGATCCCGACTGAATGGTAATCATCCCCTAGAACCAAATTAATCAGAAATAGATTTTTGTCATTTAGCTTAGTTCTACATTTAGCGTTCCAAATTTGGCGACAGTCAGGCCATGGAACACCTAAAACGGGCGGAGGATCTAGGTGATAATTTAAACGCCAATATCAGGTTAGCCTCTAAGAGCAACCATATCTTTCAAGCTTGAGCAAAAAAGAATTATTATTGGCGGAGCAAAATCGTCTGAATCAACGTATTTGTCAGAGACATAGTTAATATAGAGCATGAACATTACATAGTCTTTGTAATGAGTGGCATCCATGCCACCAACTAGCTCATCACAATATGCCCATAAAGATGAATAAAGATCTGATTTTTGATAGCTATGCAGGTATTTTTTGTAATTACGGGATTGTTGATATTTGTAGATTAATTACGCCTTAATCGTCAGCTTTTTATGTGTTTTATAACTAGTTGTCTTTGCCTGATTTATTCTTTTGACGAGTTGATTCGTCAATAGCCTGCTGAAGCTCATAAGAGTTCTCAAGATTTAACCTAACACCGACCTTCCTGCCACGAGTTTTAGTACCAGTAAACATACCAATATGCCACCCTATTTCTTCAAGGCGCTGAAACATTAAGCTGTTTGCACGACGCTTTTCAAGCTCAGCATAGGTTTCTTCTCCATGTTTGAAATTAGGGTTATTTTTACCGTAAAGCCTTGCTACTTTCTTATGGAACCCGTGCATTCGACAAACGGGCGAGCCCGCCACGCATAAGTTCTTACACCTTTCACCAGAATGTTTTGCTTTCGCTTTGCACTGCGCAACTCTTCCTAAGACTAGATTTGGTAATGGCATGCTCTTATCCTTGACTAATGAAAACACCCTAATTAGGGGGTCTTGGACGACCGTCCAAAAAATAAATGGGCGGACCTCATGCAAAGAGTCATAAAAAAGTGACGAAGTGACGAAAGTGCTCGTGTTTCGTATTTATATATATATGTATAAAAACATGCTCTAGAAGAAAAATACCCACTTAGCGTCACGAGCACCACTTTGAAACTCCGGAATCGGGCGCGTCATCTTTATCCCAGTTACTGAAAATACCACCAATTAGCATGGTCGATTTAACATCAGGCGCAGCTTGAGTGACCCTGACCCCAAATTTTTTGCCTGAATTTGTGCGTTTTGACTCGTAACCTAATGTGCCTAAACGCCGTGATAATTTACTAGCCTCCTCAATGTTGCAAACAACTTCTTCCTCGTTGCAGTAGGCTGTATAAAATTTCAACAAATCGGCTGACAACATACCCGAATCCGTATCACACCGAGTGCACTCCTCCCGCAACCACCTTTCAAGCAAGTCCTGTGAATCGATATAACTACGCGTAAACGCGACAACCTCATCTGGTGGCAAAAGCCCTTCAGCATGGTATTTAACAGCGCCCTGAATTAACCAGTTCAAAATTCCTGAGTATTCATTCTTAAGAGTGTCAATAAGATTTTTATCTGCATTTGGTAAATTTGGATTCGGGTTGACCTCACCTGGACGATTCCACTTCATATCGAAAGGAATAACATGCAATCTACCCTTTGTTGCATCATCCATGTGATCAACACGCGGCGTGTGGTTAGTCATTAGCCATAGCTTATGGGTGATTTCAAAAGTAATTGGGTTTTCGTGTAAACCGCGTGCAGTCATCGTGCCACCACCTGTGTGTCTCTTGACAATCGCAACATCTAACTTCTGACCATCTTTACTTTCGCTGCTAATAGCACATCTTGCACCAGCTAATTTTCTTGCGCTAGGACTAGCCTGCTCGGCACCTGACTCAAATTTTGAGCACATTAGTACCTCTGGTGAGATTGACTCCGAGTAATCGCCCGATATAGCTTTAAAAGTATCAAGCAATACGTTTTTTCCATTGGCACCAGATCCAATAGCAATGAACATGAGATGCTCATTCACCTTACCGGTTAAGCAATAACCCAAAACTTTTTGAAGGTACGCCGCCAAGTGCGGTCTTGGAGTTGACTGCTGAAAATCGTCATCTTTTGATACAGGTGCTGCTGTAATTTCAGTTATAAACCTATGCCACCTATCAGCAGTTGCACTACTGTCATAACAAACAGGGCACCTTTTTAAAACAAAATCATCTTGAATATCAGGACGTAGAACGCCTGCTCTTAAGTCAATAACCCCATTTTCAACACCTAGAAGCCATGGATCTTTGTCAATCATTGATGAGCTAATAATAAATCTCACATCACGCTGGGCTAAGTTGAGCATATTGTCTAAACGGCTTTTATTTCGGCACTGCGTAGCCCAAGCATCAATACTTTTGGCAACTTTATTTAGCTTGGCTCTAACATCAGCATCATTTGCTGCCAACGCATCTATTTCATATTTTTTTGATTGATCTTTGTAATGTTTTGCAACTAGCAGGAGTTTTTTATGCGTCTCAGCAAAACCAGCATCTAATTGCCAACGGTTATTCAACCAAACCATCCACTGTTTACGTTCATGAATGTAACGAATATCCTTGCCCACCAAATTGAATAACAACGCCACATTACCAGCATCGGTATGGTCAACCTCTTCAAGTAACTGTTTCAAAGTGTCTGATGTAATGTCTTGTGTCTGCACCACCTCAGCATCTCGATCATCTGCGTATCGCCTTGCTCTATCCAGGACAACATCTTCATCTAAATGATCTTCATAGTGCTCTACATTTGCTGCCAAGCACATAGTTTCTATAGCATTTTGATCCAATCCTTTGCGACGCAAATGACCTGCATACGACAGCATATGTTCCTCTCGCCCATCACCGTCTTTTAATTTTTTCTCAGGCCAACCTTTCCAACCTAATCCAGCAGACAAGTGATCAAGCAATACAGGTGAGGTCGTCTCTGATCCATGTCTTGAAGTAGCCTTGGCAGATTGATTTTTAATTGATCGCCACTCCATAGCCAATCTGTTGATTTCATCTGTCACCTCAGGCACACCACTGCCACCGAGACTAAAACCTGTGATGGTGACCCATTTCCCGCTAGCACAAAATAGCTCATCTTTACCGCCAAGAGGGTTTGGGCAACTAATCTGCTCAACCTCAGTCTTTGATAAAACGAACATCCTTAACCCTTTCCCGCTGGGGCTTTCTTCAATATAGGGTGACTCCAGCTGCTCATGCGTTGCCTTCACCTGATCGAGCCGAGGATTATTTTGTGTGTTTTTTAAGTCTAATGAATCGTAATCAAGCGCAACAATGTAATCGCCATCATTGGTCATTGCCGGTAAAACAAATCCAATTCCAGAATGCCTTCTTATCCTTGCCTGGTGAAGAGCATCTTCAAATGGCATCCACTGGTGTGACTTCTGCCATTGATTACCTGTACCATCTCTACCAAATGGAAACTTATCAAACTTACCGTCGGAATTAATCGGGCCAGCTTTCCAGGTGATGAATGCGTCTACATTTCTTATTTCATGTGGCAGCACCTTTGATATGTTTTTATCAAGGTATGCAAGCGGCTGATTGTGAAGATGAGCAGGCTTAGTCATTTGGTTTAGCTCCATCTTGAGCATAAGCAAGCTTGAGCGCCTCAAGAACAACATTCACTGGGGGCAAATTGGCTCCCAAATCCTGCAATGCTTGCAACATTTCGCCTTCGGGGCTAGCCAAATCAATATTTAAAGCTTGAAAATAACGCCCGTTGCTCATTAACTGCTCATCAATTGCGACACCCTTATAACCGGCGTTAATGATTTCAATTGCAATTAGCATTAGCGGTGGCAGATTATCAAAATGTTTAAGACCGTCCGGATCAACGATGTGCATGACATCACCACGATCCCAATAAAAAACCAAACTATCACTCATAGTGACCTCCAGCCAATAATTTTTTAAGGTCAGAAAGTCGCCAATGAAGTCGCCTATTAATACGAATTGGCTTTATGGGTCCGCAATCTAGGCATGCCCATTTCCGCATTGTTTGTGCTTCACGGTTTATGATTTGAGCAGCTTGCTTGGTTGGCAATATTGCTGGCAGTCCATGTAGATCAACCAGAACATCTGGATTTTCAAGTTGTTGTTTATCGGGCATAGTTGACGCACCTTTCTAAATGTTGATGCGTCTAGTATCTAAAGGATCTTAAATCCTTCAAGATATTTTTTTAAAAGAAATCCGCATATAAATCAGCAACTTAAATCTAAACAAAAAAAGATTTCGAAATCCTAAAATCTTTATGACAAAGTAATCTTGTGCAACGCTTTAATAAGCGAAGATGCTTGAAATGGCTCAACCCCGCCCCTCTTATATATACCAACGTTAATCAGATGCTTGACAGCCAACTCCGCTAATTGCGCCTGAGTTAAATTAGGGTTAGCCTGCTTATCGAGGCGCGCGAAATATCTTGTAGCAATGATATGTTTTTCATTCGTGGGCGGGTCTCTTGGATCAACAATTTCCCAAGGAGCTGATTGCAGCACATCCCAATCAATCTCATCCTCTAGCCATTTTTTAAATACCTGCCAATCAATTTCAACAGTATCAAAATCTGTATCGTTACCACCTCGCTTAACAACCCATGAGGTCTTGGGACTTTTCAACCAATCTTGACATATTTGAACTAGGCGCCATTTTTTAATCGCTAACGGTTCGCCAAGACCACTCAGATCATTCCATTTATGGTTGTTTGGGCAAATATTATTTGCAAGCAAAACTGCTTGGCTTAAATTAATATGCTTTTTCTTAGACCAAATAGTCCAATCAGGACTTACCACCACATTGTCGGGTTTTTTACCTGCGCTATTCATATGCATCCTTCATGCAAGCCTTCATTAAGAACATCTGTCAACCGAGTGAAGGTGCTCGGCTTTCCCTCCGTCGAGGTAGACAGATGTATCTAGTTACGCAACCAACCGAAGCTTCTGATCAGAGTCAACTGGTTGCAAAATTCCAGCTTGCTCCAAGATAAAAAGCTCAATTTTGGTATGCCACATTCGCAGCAAATCAATTGGTCTTCTCCTGTAATGGCGCTCTGCAATAGCAGTAGGTTTATGACCCATAATTTGAGCACTGATACCAGCCGGGCACTCAACCCACTCAGCAAGTGTTCCAAATGAGCGGCGTAATCCATGTATAGAAAGTGGCGGTAAGCCAGCACGCTCTAAAGCGCCATTGTGAGCTTTTCTAGGCTCTACTATGCGACCGGACTTAGCTGACACACTACTAAAAACATACGCGTTTACTCGTGGCAATTGATTAAGCAGGCTTGAGACATATGGGGTGATTGGTATTTGCCGCTGCCCTTCGATTTTGTCTTTAAGCGTAGCCATCTTCCACTGCAAATCAACGTCATCCCACTTCAGTGCAGCTAACTCATTGCGCCTTGCACCCGTGAGCAACAGAATTTGAAGATATGCTGACAGAACAGGGTTATTCATTTTCTTAACAGCACCAAACCACAAAGGTAATTGCTCCACCTGTAAGCAATCATTTTTTGCCTTTTTAGCAGGCAGTTCACGTGCCAACCTGTCACAAGCTGATGTATCTGCCAAAAGTTTGTATTTAGTCTGATCACCTGTCCAGGTTAGGAAAGCTTTAAGAGCAGACAATGCAATTCTTGTGCGCGCAGGACGCTTGGCAGATTCAAGTCTTAACCAAGCATGAACCTCATCCCGAGTAATTTTTGATAAAGGCATAGTCAAAATTGGGCGAAGAATACCTGGTTGCTTGACGTTTGAATCACCTGTTTTTCTACCCCGCGCAATCAAATCACCGCCTTGCCTAACCATTTCAAGATGATCTTGATAATGCCTTTCGCCCCATGTTGGCTTCTTGGCACTTGTGTATTCGTGCCAAATATCGATAGCCGGCACAGCTTTCAGCTGATTAGCCATAGACTTTGCTTTAAGCTCTTCCCGCTGCTCCCTTGGATCTATTCCTTGATCTGTTAGCACCTTGAGGCGACGGGCTTCAGCTTGAGCTTGGGGTATGCTCCAAGAACTGACGCTGCCAATGGTCATTCTTACCGTGCTGTCATTCAATGAAGCCTCAAAAATAAATGACTTATTACCTGTTCGGGTGACGCGAAGTCCCAAATTAGGTGTTCTTGCATCCCAATAAATGGTTTGTGATCGACCAGGAGCAACCTCTAGCTGGGCGATTCTATTGACCGATAAACTAATTTTGCCTGTTTGCATATGACATCCATGTAGGGGCTATGTAGGGGCATTATATCAACACTGATTAATATATCGGAATACATAAAAGTGATTAAAACCCTTATTTCATATAGATTTAAGGCATATCATCAACAATTATCAACATACATCAACATCTAGGAATTATGGTGTTTTTCTTTCTCATAACCCGAAGGTCATAGGTTCAAATCCTATCCCCGCAACCAAATTTATAAAGCCCTTCATGTACTTGAGGGGCTTTTTTATTACCTCAATATATTTGGCATACTTAGACTTTCCAACTAAACCAACTGATTCCATGAAAAAACTATTAGCTGCCCTTCTCCTGACTGTATCAACTCTTAGCTTTGCAGGTCCAAAAGTTGAATTCAAAACAACAATGGGTGACTTCGTTGTTGAACTCGATCCTGAAAAGGCACCAAAGACAGTTGAGAATTTTTTAGGCTATGTGAACAGTGGTTTTTATAACGGCACGCTTTTTCACCGCGTGATCAATAACTTCATGGTTCAAGGCGGTGGGTTTACTCCTGACATGCAACAGAAAGCTACCAAGGCCCCAATTCCGCTTGAATCAAATAATGGCTTGAGCAATGTGGTTTATTCAATTGCGATGGCAAGAACCAATGTTCCCGATTCTGCAACTGCACAGTTTTTTGTGAACGTGGTGAACAATAAGAACTTGGATTTCCCGCGTCCAGATGGTCATGGTTATGCCGTTTTTGGCATGGTGATTAAAGGCACAGAAACAATCGACAAGATCAAGGCAGTGAGCACGACCAGCAAACGCCCCTTTGCGGATGTGCCAACTACAACCATTGTGATCAATAGCGCTAAAGTAATAGGCAAGTAATTGATGGCTGACTTTGAGAATCTCTCTTGCACCATCTTGCTAGATGATGCTCAAAGCTCAAGCAATAATCCAAGTAGCAGGCTGTACCAGTCTCCGCTAAAGGCAATAAAGGCGACCAATGCTGACAATCTTGATGCAGCACTCACAGCAATTGAGGAAGCCATCCATGATCAGCTCCATGTCGTCACTTGTTTTAGTTATGAACTTGGCGAACACCTCTTAGGCTTAACGCCAAAAATATCTAAAACACCTTGGGTACAAGCTTGGGTTTTTAAAGATGTTCAAAAGCTCAGTAAAGAGCAAGTGAATCAATGGCTCAAAGCTGAACTCATTCCATCAGTTACTCAAGCAAGCGATCAGCCGGCTATTACGAACACCAGGAATAGCATCACTCAACAAAAATTTGAAGAAGATATTTCTAAGATTCAGGAATGGATCAAGGCTGGTGACACATATCAAGTCAATCATACCTTTCGAATCAATGGCCAATTGAATGGCTCACCGCTTAAAGCTTACGAGATACTGAGACAAAAACAGCCAGGTCCTTACGGTGCCTATATAGATCATCCAAATGGCTGGGTCTTGTCTTGCTCCCCTGAATGGTTTTTACAGAAATCAAATAACACCTTGATGACCAAGCCTATGAAAGGCACGGCAAAGGTTGGCGAGAGCAGTTCTGAAGAGCTTCATGATGATGCTAAAAATCGTGCTGAGAATGTCATGATTGTTGATTTACT
>JACCDY011378072.1_pt1 | contig 20982 bp, 16 predicted proteins | sample 7446391 | NCBI WGS metagenome assembly JACCDY01 (sample SAMN15323451, study PRJNA562643) | freshwater metagenome | isolation source: river surface water | place: USA:Blue River Watershed | collected 2017-08-18 | reverse complement strand
TCCGGGTCGATACCCTGTGCACGCGCTTGCACACTAATCGCTAGATTCTGAATTTGGTTACCGGCATCGTTGTAGTAGAACTCACGGCTCACCTCAAATCCGCTCGCATCAAACAATCGACACAGCGCATCACCGAGTGCTGCTTGCCTGGCGTGACCGACATGCAAGGGACCCGTCGGATTGGCCGATACAAATTCGACTAATACTTTTTGCGCTTGTCGCGGAGCGCGACCAAACGCCTCGCCCTGCTGAACAATCAAATCCATGACCGCGGTACGGGCAGCATGCGTCAACCGGAAATTGATAAAACCGGGTCCTGCAAGTTCAGCCTGATCAATCAGCGTGCGCGCCTGCGGATCATTCAACAACACATCCAAAATCGCCTGAGCGAGTTCACGTGGATTACGCTTGGCGGGCTTCGCCAGCTGCATGGCAACGTTGGTCGCCAAATCACCATGTGCGGCAACTTTGGGGCGCTCCAGCAAAACTGTTGGCGTTGCTTCTGGCAAGACAGCGGCCACTGCGCGATGGATACAGGAAATTAGGGTGTTTTGTTGCTCGAGGAGCATGGGCGTAGGCAGTAACAATAGGAAGACTTAAATCATAGCCTGAATTAAGCTATGCCTAAGCAACCAAAGAGAGATCATCATGCTTGTCACATTCAGCAGTAAAGCCGGTGCGGATATTTTAATGCTGGCACAACACGCCAAACCATTGTTAAAAATCATCGGCAAAACCGACGACAAGGACTTGATGTCTAGAGGCGTTTTCATGCCAGAGCATCTTCAGGACGCCATTGCACGTCTTGAACAAGCAATTGCCGCGGAACCCCGACAAACTCAGGACGATGATCAGGAAACGGACCACCCCAAGGATGCGCTTTCTTTACCCGTCGGCCTAAGGCAGCGCTCTTTTCCTCTTTTAGACTTGCTCAAGCGAGCCCAAGCCCAGCAAGTGCCCGTCATGTGGGAAGCGGGTTCTGGCTGGTAAAGGCATTAAAAGCCTGGGCTCATCCCTAATACGCCCGCTCAAACAGCGCGCGGAAATCCGCCACTGTTGTCTGTCGAGGATTCCAGCGGTTGTAATTTGCAGCCAGGCATTGCTCTGACATCTCTTCAAAGGTCTCAGGTGTCGCTCCGACATCCCGCAATCTGGAAGGAATGCCAAGATCCTCGCACATTTTACGAATAGCCTCGACAGCGGCTTGTGCCGCATCGAGCACAGGCCATTGCTGTACAGGGCGCCCCATTGCCAATGCGACGCGCACATATTTCTCGGGGCAAGCAGCCAAATTGAATTGTGCGACATGCGGTAAACACACCGCATTGGACAGGCCGTGCGACAAATGAAAACGAGCGCCCACAAACCGTGCCATACAGTGCACGTTGCCCAGACCTGTTTGTCCAAAGGTAATGCCCGCCAGGGCAGAACCCACCAACATATTTAAACCCGCGTCGAGATTTTCACGATTGGCGACAAACTGCCTGATATTGCCGGCCAATAATTCAATTGCCTGCAAATTAATCGCGTCAGTCATCAGATTCGACTGGCGCGAAATATAAGACTCGAACGCGTGAACAAACGCATCGATTCCGGAATGTGCCGCAACATGTCCCGGTACGGTCCGCAAGGCCAAGGGATCCAGAATCGCAAACGCGGCGGGATTGAGCGCCGCATGACGAATCGACATTTTGAGATTTTTCTCAGTATCGGAGATCACACATGATCCCGAAACTTCAGAGCCCGTACCCGCTGTGGTTGGAATCGCGATCAACGGTAGAGGAGGGGTGGAAAACTTCTCAATTCCCTCATAGTCATGGATACGTCCGCCGTTAGTGGCCAAAATACCCACCGCTTTGGCGACGTCTATTGTGCTGCCACCGCCGATTGCTAGCAATACCGTTGCTTGATGAGCCTGACACACCTCAAAAGCTTTCTCTACGGTGTGCGCACTTGGATCAGGCTCGATTTCCGTATAAATTGAGATTTCAACACTCTCATCAGCCAACAGTCGTTTGATTTGAGCGAAAAAATCGCTGGAAACTAACGCACCATCAAGCGCGATAAACACTCGGCGGCACTGAAGCTTGCGGACGATTTCAGAGATTTTTTGATATGACCCCTCGCCCATAAAAATAGTCGTCGGGCACAAAAAACTTGAAATCGTCATCACAAACAACCTTATTACAAAACTATTTACACATCCAGATTGGCCGCTTGCAACGCATGCGTCTCGATGAAAGCGCGTCGAGGCTCGACGTTGTCACCCATGAGCGTCGTGAAAATCTCATCGGCCGCAATTGCGTCTTCAATTTGCACGCGCAATAAACGACGAACCTTAGGATCCATCGTTGTTTCCCACAATTGCTCCGGATTCATTTCACCCAAGCCTTTGTAACGTTGCTTGCTCACGTTGCGATCGGCTTCGCTACGCAACCATTGCATCGCTTCACGGAAATCCGCAACCATGGATTCCTTACGCTTTTCACCTTCTCCACGAGCCACGACAGCACCTTTACCGACAAGACCTTGGAAGGTCGCAGCCGCTCGCGCCAAAACAGCGTAATCCGCCCCGTTCACAAAGTCCGGGTCAAGAACCGTTACGCGAACATTGCCGTGATGTTTGCGCCGTACGATTAAACGGAATCTTTCCGAGCCCTGATGGTATTCAGAAACAACATCAACCTGATGAGGGAGCAATGGGTCTTCGAGAGCAGCTTGTAAACGCTTGGCTGATGCCGCGGCGTTTTCTGCTGTGTCGAGCTCTACCGTCGCGCCGCCAACAATTGCGGAAAGTGTCGACTCATCCATAAATCGACTCAATCTTGCAATCACTCCATCGGCCATCACGTACTGTTTGGCGAGCTCAGCCAAAGCATCTCCTGAAATGGGATCAGCGCCAGTACGTGGCACGAGCGAAGCATCCTTGAGTGAAACTTGCAACATGTAGCTAGACTCTTCTACCTCGTCTTTGAGGTATCGCTCATCTTTCCCGGACTTGACTTTGTAAAGTGGTGGCTGGGCAATGTAAATATAACCACGCTCGACCAGCTCGGGCATCTGACGATAGAGCAATGTCAACAGCAACGTGCGAATGTGCGCGCCGTCCACGTCCGCGTCGGTCATGATGATGATGCGGTGATAACGCAGTTTTTCAACATTGAAATCCGGACCAATACTCGTACCCAGCGCGGTGATGAGTGTCGTGATTTGTTCGCTCGCGATGAGCTTGTCAAAGCGCGCTTTTTCAACGTTCAACACCTTGCCACGTAGTGGCAAGATCGCCTGAAATTTCCGGTCGCGACCCTGCTTGGCCGAGCCCCCTGCAGAGTCTCCCTCGACGATATACAGTTCGCACAAAGCCGGGTCTTTTTCCTGACAGTCTGCGAGCTTGCCTGGCAAACCTGCGCCTTCAAGGACACTTTTACGACGCGTCATTTCACGCGCCTTACGGGCCGCTTCGCGCGCTCGCGCAGCCTCAACGACTTTTGCGCAGAGCGCTTTAGCGTCGATCGGATTTTCAAGCAGCCACGTCTCGAGCGTGCGCGCGACTGCCTCTTCCACAGCAGGCCGCACTTCGCTTGAAACAAGCTTGTCTTTTGTCTGACTACTGAATTTTGGTTCAGGGACCTTGACTGACAAGACGCAGGTCAACCCTTCACGCATGTCATCGCCGGTTGTTTCGACTTTGGCGCGCTTGGCTAATTCATTGTCCGCAATATATTTATTCAAAATACGCGTCATCGCGGCGCGCAAACCCGTCAGGTGCGTACCACCATCCCGTTGAGGAATGTTGTTGGTAAAACATAAAACCTGTTCGTTATAGCCATCGTTCCATTGCATGGCAACATCGACACCCACGAGTGTTCCGCCAGCATTGGATTCGGTGCTGACTGAAAACACATTCGGATGCAAGACCGTTTTTGTACGGTTGATGTATTCGACAAAGCCTTTCACACCACCCGAAAAGGCAAAGTTTTCTTCTTTGCCCTGACGCTGATCCACCAGCCTGATTTTGACGCCATTATTCAAAAACGAAAGTTCACGCAGACGCTTGGATAAGATCTCGTAGTGATACTCAACGTTGTTGAAAATTGTTGTGTCAGCCAGAAAGTGAACTTCCGTTCCACGCTTTTCTGTTTTGCCCGTGACCGTCAAAGGCTGAACACGTTCGCCCTGACGAAACTCCATTTCATGCACTTGTCCATTACGACGAATCGTCAGTCTCAGCCAGGAAGACAACGCATTCACGCAAGAAACACCCACACCGTGCAAACCACCAGAAACTTTATAAGAGTTTTGGTCAAACTTGCCGCCGGCATGCAATTCAGTCAGTACGATTTCAGCTGCGCTGCGTCCAAACTCGTCATCCTTGTGGATATCCGTTGGAATTCCTCGGCCGTTATCCGTGACTGAAATGGAGTTATCTCCATGGATCGTCACCACGATGTCATCACAATGTCCCGCCAAAGCTTCGTCGATCGCATTATCGACGACCTCGAACACCATGTGATGCAAACCTGTTCCGTCGGACGTATCGCCGATGTACATGCCGGGACGCTTGCGCACAGCCTCCAGGCCTTTGAGCATCTTGATCGAGTCCGCGCCATAGGCGTCAAGATCTTCGGGTGTTTGATCCGCTTGTTGATTGTTATCTGACATATTTAGATCCGCATTGGCATGACGACATATTTGAATGATTCGTCATCGGGCAAAGTAATAAGGGCTGAAGCGTTCGCATCGGGCATGATGGACCAGCGAATCGTTTCTGCTTTGACGTTGGCCAGAAAATCCAGCAAATAGCTCACGTTGAAACCAACGTCCAGAGCTTCGTGACCATAATCAATATCAATTTCCTCTTGCGCCTCTTCTTGCTCGGCGTTGGTGGAAGAAATCTTGAGCAGATGCTGTCCCAGTTGCAATCTGACGCTACGGAATTTATCCGTTGTCAAAATAGCTGCGCGCTGCAAACTACCCTGCAACACTTCGCGAGAGACATCGAAGTGACGTGTATAGTTTGTTGGGATCACACGGTTGAAATCCGGAAACTTTCCTTCCACGAGTTTGGACACTAATTCAACATGTCCGAAAGAGAATCGAATTTGTCCCGCCGCAACGTCAACTGTCACGGGCTCTTCGCTATCGTCCAGCAACCGCTGCATTTCAAGAACTGTTTTGCGTGGCACGATGACTTCGTGTTTGACTGATACACCCTCAACTGGGGTGGAGCTGTGTGCCAAACGATGTCCGTCTGTCGCAACCGCTCTTAACATGCCTGGTTCAAACACCATCAACATGCCATTCAAGTAATAACGTATGTCTTGTTGCGCCATTGCAAAGTGCACCATATTGAAAAGGTGCTTCAATGTTTTACGCGACATGGTGAGAGACACGTCCCAGCGATCTGGCTGGGTCATGGTCGGAAATTCTGTCGCGGCGAGCGTCTGTAATGAAAATCGGCTTTTGCCTGATTGAATCGCGAGTTTGCCACTTGCGGTCGACAGCTTCACATCTCCTGTGTCAGGCAGCGCGCGCAAAATATCCACAAATTTCCGTGCCGCGACCGTGAGCGACTCCGTATCTTGACCTACGCCGAAATCCGCATGTGTCGTTATCTGAACCTCGAGATCTGTCGCAATGAATGAAACCCGATCTGCCTCTTTTTTCAGCAAAATGTTTGCCAGTATTGGCAACGTATGTCTGCGTTCTACGATTCCGGCGACGGTCGATAACGGCTTTAAAAGCGCGTCACGTGGGGTTTGTACAAGTTGCATGAATTATCCCTTTAGAGTTTGTTCGAGCACATGCAGCGTATGGTTAAGGTCTGCTTGTTTGGCACGCAAATCGGCAATTTTTCTGACAGCGTGTAAAACAGTCGTGTGATCTCGCCCACCAAACATATCTCCAATGTCCGGTAAGCTCTTTTGCGTCAGTTCTTTTGCTAAATACATCGCAACCTGACGCGGCATCGCAATGTTGGCGGGTCGGCGTTTTGAGTACATGTCAGCGACTTTGATTTTGTAAAAATCTGCCACTGTTTTTTGAATATTTTCAACTGTTACTTGCCCGCTTGAAACGGATAACAAATCTTTGAGCGCGTCTTTACAAATATCGACGTTTGCGACATCTCGTCCGTGAAAGCGTGCGTAAGCCACTACTTTTTTCAGCGCACCCTCTAATTCCCGGACGTTGCTTCTTAAATGTTTGGCAATAAAAAACGCGACTTCCTCGGGCATGGTCAGCCCTTCTTGCTCGGCTTTACGCAACAAGATGGCAACACGCATTTCCAGCTCAGGTGGCTCAATCGCCACAGTCAGACCTGAATCAAAACGTGAAATCAAACGGCTATCAATCCCTGCCAATTCTTTTGGGTAGGTATCGCTGGTAATGATGATTTGCTTGCGTTGCGCCACCATCGCTTCAAAAGCATAGAAAAACTCTTCTTGCGTTCGATTTTTGCCGGAAAAAAACTGGATATCATCAATTAGCAACAAATCTAACGAATGGTAATAACGCTTGAAGTCATCAAATGCTTTGCGTTGATATGCTTTCACCACATCAGAAACATATTGGTCCGCATGCACATATCGAACTCGCACACCGTGGCCCGCAGCCACCATAGCATTCCCAATTGCATGAATCAGATGTGTTTTTCCTAATCCCACCCCGCCATATAAAAAAAGTGGGTTGTACGAAGTACCAGGATTCTCCGCGACTTGTAATGCCGCAGCTCTTGCAAGCTGGTTTGCCTTTCCAGTGACAAAATTGTCAAACGTTAAATCAACATTTAACCTGGACTTGTCATCAACTGGCGTCATGGATGCCATCGTTCTTACGGGATCGTTTGATCCAATAAGATTTTCATTGATTGATCCTGCCGGTTCTAACCCTTTGTTCGCCTTCGCCTGATCTAAGCCAGACTGTGTGTATGTCGTACCAGATAGGCTGGCGCCTTTGACATTCTCCGTTCGATGATCTTCCGTTCTTGCGAAAGCGCCATTAACCATAGGTTGTTTTGAACGATCCGCTGTGGATGCAGGTAATTCAAACAAAACTTGTACGGGCTGGTCAAACCATTTTGAAGCGAATGCTTCAATCTGCTGAGCAAAATTCTTTTTTACCCAATCCAGTTTGAATCGATTTGGCGCGGACACACGTAACTTCGCCTTTGTTTCATCAAAGGCGAGTGGTACCAGCGGACGTATCCATGCGCTGATTTGCTGTGGGGGGAAGTCCTGCTCTAAATGAGAGACGCAGGATTGCCAAAACTCGTTCATGTGACTCACTGATCAAACCTCGATTCTACCCTGTGTCGGTCAAGGTTATCCACAGGCGCGACTCGTATTTATACGAGTTGACGAAGGTAAACATTTGACTTGTCTCGTATTTTTTGATGAAATGGAGGGCTTTTCGAGATATTCCTAAACTTTTTCGCTCTTTGTTGGGCCCTTAATCATGAAACGTACCTACCAACCCTCCGTCACCCGCCGCAAGCGCACGCATGGTTTTCGTGTTCGGATGAAAACTCGTGGTGGCCGTGCTGTCATCAACGCTCGCCGCGCCAAAGGCCGCAAGCGTTTAGCCGTCTAATACGGCTGGTTGCGAAGAAACTGTTCACGACCTTTTCTATCGCTCCTTTGCTTTGTTATGTCTCGCGCCACGTTTCCTGCGGCGGCGCGCTTGCACCGCCCCACCGAATTTGCTGCGGCCCTCGCGGGTCGCCGTATTGCCCGTGGGGCGTTTTTCGTAGTGACTGCTCACTTACGCCAAGTCACGGACTCAGCCGTATCTTCAGATACATCCATCATTCCCTGCGCTCGGCTTGGGCTCATCATGGCAAAAAGGTTTGCTCATCATGCGAGCACGAGAAACGCTTTAAAACGCGTTGTTCGGGAAGCTTTTCGTGCCAGGCGTCACGATTTGCCGCCCAGTGATTTTGTTGTCCGGCTTCACAGACCAATTACCTCTTTATCGCTCACCCAACTCAAACTGGCTGCTCGTCAAGAAGCAGATGCCCACTTTTTACGGGCTCGACGATGATAGACCTACTAAAAACGATACTGATTGCTCCAATCAAGGCATATCAATATTTGCTTAGCCCTTGGCTCGGTCATTGGTGTCGTTTTACGCCGACTTGCTCCAATTATGCAATTGAGGCGATTCAAGTTAGAGGTCCCTTTTTTGGATTGCTCTTGGCGATTCGTCGAGTTTCACGCTGTCACCCATGGTGTCAGGGTGGTCATGATCCCGTACCACAACGCAAGCACTCTGATTAACGCTAAACTGCGAGCCTTCGCTGGTGAGCTTTTTTTATTTAGGCAAGAATGGATATCCGACGCACCATCTTATTGATGATTTTTTCGTTTTCGCTGCTCATGCTGTGGAACAATTGGCAGATTCACCAAGGGAACCCCTCCCTGTTGAGTGGACAGCCACCAACAACAGCATCTACACCCGCAACACCTGCTGCAGAAGCTACAACTGCTCCTGCAGGCGTTCCTGCGGGTGTTCCCGTCACTCCTGCCACGCCTGCGATTTCCACCGGTACGGTTAGTAATGTTCCTGGTGTTGCAACGGCTGCTGCGGTTGAGCCACAAACCGTGAGTTTTAAAACAGATGTTCTAGCTTTGAGCTTTGATCTTCAAGGCGCACAGCTTGTGCGTGCAGATCTTCTTGATTTTCCGAGCCGTGAAGAGAAAGACAAACCTTTTGTCCTGCTTAACAATCGAGGCGGACAAGTATATGTTGTCCAGTCTGGACTGACTGGCGCGCCTGCTGGAAGTCTATACCCGACACATCTTGCTCAATACACACTAGCCACTTCAGATCGCGAACTCAACGGTGATCAGTTAGTGATCAAGTTTGTTTCCGAATCAGGTGGAGTAAAGCTCACCAAAACGTTCACATTGAAACGTTCCAGTTACGAAATTCTCGTCGATCACCAGATTGAAAACCTGACGGCTCAGCCTATTAGCCCTTCGGTGTATTTGCAAATTACTCGCGATGGCAAAGATGCCGCCAGTGAAAATTCCACACCAAGCTTTATGTCAGGCCCTGTCAGTTTCACGGGTCCTGCCATTTATTCTGATCAGGACAAATTCCAAAAGGTATCTTTTTCTGAGATTGAAAAACGAAAAGCAACCTACATCAAAGAAGCTGATAACGGCTGGTTTGCAATGGTTCAGCACTATTTCGTGACGGCTTGGGTGCCACCACAAGGCAAAACTCGCAACTATGAGATGACTGAATTGCAAAAAAATCTTTTTGCAATTCGTAGTATCGAACCCGTTGGTTCAATCGCTCCAGGCGGTCAACTTATTGTTCCAGCCAAATTATGGGTCGGACCTCAAGATCAGGAAGATCTTGAAAAAGTTGCACCTGGTTTGGACCTGGTTGTTGATTATGGTTTATTAACGATCATTGCCAAACCCTTGTTTGCGCTCATGACATGGATTTATTCCATTCTTGGTAATTGGGGCTGGACGATTGTTGTATTGACCATCTTGATTAAAGCGGCTTTTTATCCCCTTTCAGCAGCAAGTTATCGCTCAATGGCCAAAATGAAAATGGTCGCTCCGCGTTTACAGGCGCTCAAAGAAAAGTTTGGCGACGACCGTCAAAAGCTCAATACAGCCATGATGGAGATGTATCGGACTGAAAAGATCAATCCTCTGGGTGGGTGTTTACCAATTTTGGTTCAGATTCCTGTATTTATTTCTCTTTACTATGTTCTTGGTTCGAGCGTAGAACTCCGAGGCGCTCCTTGGATATGGTGGATTAAAGACTTGGCAGTGCAAGATCCTTACTTCATTCTTCCTGTTGTGATGATGGGAACGATGTTTATACAAATGAAGTTGAACCCAACTCCACCGGATCCCATGCAAGCCAAAGTCATGATGTTCATGCCTTTGATTTTCGGTGCGATGATGTTCTTTTTTCCTTCTGGTTTGGTTTTGTACTGGTGTGTGAACAATATTCTTTCTATTGCTCAGCAGTGGTATGTCATGCGCCAAATTGCAGCAGCTGCAGCAATCGCGCATCGCTAGTGTTTAATCAAGCTTGAAGCATGCTAAATAAATATCCAATTGTTGCGATTGCCACCGCCCCTGGACGGGGCGGCGTTGGCATCATACGTATCTCTGGGCCCCAACTGGGGCCCTTTGCTTATGCGTTACTCAAACAAGATCTGACGCCTAGACGTGCTCATTACTGTGTTTTTCCTGATTCACACGGAGAACCGATCGATCAAGGTATCGCAATCTTTTTTTCTGCACCACATTCATATACTGGAGAAGATGTATTAGAGCTGCAAGGCCATGGCGGGCCCGCAGTGATGCAAACTCTTTTGAAGCAATGTCTGCATGTCGGTTCAGCCTTTGGGCTGCGTATGGCCGATCCTGGTGAGTTTACGCTTCGTGCTTTCTTAAACGACAAAATTGATCTCGCTCAAGCAGAAGCCATTGCTGACTTGATCGATGCTTCTTCTGAAACGGCTGCACGCGCTGCGATGTCTTCTTTCAGCGGACATTTTTCCAAAAAAATTAACGCCCTATCAGAATCCATTATTCAATTGCGAATGATGGTGGAAGCGACATTGGATTTTCCTGAAGAGGAAATTGAATTTCTTGAAAAGTATCAAGCACGTGAACGTTTAAACAAAATTCAAGAAAATTTGAATCTCGTTTTAAAACAGTCCAAACAAGGACTTGTTCTTAGAGAAGGTTTACATGTCGTGCTGGCTGGCGAACCCAACGTAGGTAAATCCAGCCTTCTTAACGCGCTCTCTGGTGAGGATCTTGCAATCGTGACAGATATTGCAGGAACAACCCGCGATAAAGTCACTCAATTGATCCATATACAAGGTGTACCTATCACTGTTGTTGATACGGCGGGTCTACGCGATACAACTGACAAAATTGAATCTATCGGTATTGAACGTAGCTGGGCAGAAATTTCTAAAGCTGATGTCGTACTTAATTTAAAAGATGCCACAAAATCGAATCAAACAATAGATGAAAAAATTGCAGTTCACCGATCACCGAAAAGTACATTGCTCACTGTATTCAATAAAGCAGATTTATTAAAAACCATTCCTCCCCCAGGAGAGGATGTTATTTATATTTCAGCAAAAACAGGAGACGGTCTTGAACTTTTAACAGATCGACTTCTATATCTTGCTGGATGGCAACCAGGTCAAGAGTCTCCTTGGTTGGCAAGGCAACGTCATATTGATGCACTCGAATCAGCGTCTCATCATTTGAAATTAGCAGAAATGCATGCTCAACAAGACGACAGAGTTTTAGATCTATTTGCAGAAGAATTACGCTTGGCGCATGATTTTTTAGGCACCATTACAGGTCAGATGAGTCCTGATGACCTGTTGGGAGAAATTTTTTCTCGTTTTTGTATTGGCAAATAAATATAAGTAATTTTTAACATTTGAGTAGGTTTTTGTTGTTTTTTGACCCGTTTTCCAATTGTTACAAATTTTTTTCATCTTTTTTAACTGTGGATAACAGAGGCTCAGCAATTGTGGACACTTTGTGTATGAAATAAGAACAACCACTCTGTAATACTGAATGAGAAAACTTGTTCAAGTTCCTCCACAATGCCAAACAGAACTCACACACAGAAAAATCATCTCATAAATAATTGATATTAAACATATTTTTAAAGTTATACCTGTTATCCACAGAGTGTCTTATCTATTAGTCTTTATATATAAACAAAAAGATATACAGCAAAGTAAAGTTCTGAAATTTTCAAAAAAAGAAGACCTGTCGCGGCTGTTTCAATCATCAAGTCTTCATGTTTAAATCAATTCTTCTCATCAACCATAGATAAAAGTTAAACTTTCTTTAATCTTTCAATTGCTTCGTCTAACGTACTTTCTTTTTTTGCAAAACAAAATCTGACAAGCTTATGATTCGCTAAGGGATCGTTTGGATTTGCATAAAAAGCAGAAACTGGAATCACAACTACACCATGCGTTTGAGCAAGCCAAATCGAAAACTCAGACTCATTTAAATTTGAAATATTGCTGTAATCCGCTAATAAAAAATAAGTACCCGGACTATTCAAAGGTATGAATTTTGTTTCTCTCAAGGCTAAAGCAAGACGATCACGCTTTGATTGATAAAACGCTGGCAATGTTAAGTAAGTCTGTGAATTTTTAGTATATGCAGCAAGAGCATGTTGGAATGGTGAAGGAACAGTAAAAACAATAAATTGATGAACCTTTCTTAATTCTGTCGTGAGCGCTACTGGAGCACAGCAATATCCAATTTTCCACCCAGTTGTATGAGTTGTTTTACCGAACGAAGAAATAACAAACGATCGTTCAGCCAATCTTGGTCTTGATGCCACACTCAAATGTTTATTGTCATCAAAAACAATATGTTCATAAACTTCATCAGATAAAACAATGATGTTTGTATCAGAAACAATGGCCTCTAGTGCATCGAGATCTTGAGTAGTAAAAACAGCGCCTGTTGGATTATGAGGAGAATTAATAATCAACATTCGTGTGTTTGAATTCACACTCTCTTTTACTTGATTCCAATCTACAGAAAAATTTTCTTTATGTTGTGTTGGAGGAATCATTTGTACAAAAACGGGCTTACCACCTGCTAACTTAATAGCGGGTACATAACAGTCATAACATGGCTCAATGACAATGACTTCATCTCCGCTATTTACCGTACTCAATACGGCAGCCATGATGGCTTCTGTCGCTCCGCTTGTAATGGTGATTTCTGTGTCAGGATCATATTTGTGACCATATAAAGCATCGACCTTCTGACTAATAACATGACGTAATTCCGCTACACCGCTCATGTATGGATATTGATTGTGCCCCGCTATCATTGCCTCTGTGACTAAATTTAATAATTCTTGATCAGCATTGAAATCTGGAAATCCTTGACCAAGATTGATGGCCTGATAATCAGAAGCCATTTTGCTCATGGTAGTAAATATTGTCGTGCCAATATTTGGAAGTTTTGATTTGATTTGCATAGTGTGATTGTTCATTTTTTCAATCATTTGATAATACGCATTTTTTTATGGTTGTTGGGTTGTGAATATCTTTTTAAAACTAGTAGTAGGACTAACAGCATCGATAACCGGAGCATTTTTTGCACAATATCTCGGTATTCCTTTACCTTGGACGCTGGGCCCTCTTCTTGTTGTTGCTGCATTGAGGTTGTTGGCAGTCCCCGTCTGTAGTGCCTCCCCTTTGCGAAACTTTGGTCAATGGGTTATTGGTCTCACTCTTGGCCTTTATTTCACCCCACAAGTAATCGCAGTTGTTGCAAGCCATTGGTTTGCCATGCTCTTAGGTTTATTTCTTGCTCTATTGCTTGCAGTTTATGGGACTTGTTTGCTTCATCGTTTTGGACAGGTTGATCTTAAAACTGCCTGGTTTTCTTCTGCCATTGGCGGTGCAAATGAAATGGCGGTCTTGGCTGAACGTTATGGTGTCAGACCAGACTTAGTAGCGAGTGCACATACAGTTAGAGTCATTTTAGTGGTTCTAGCCGTACCATTTGCTTGTGAGTTGTTTGATGTGGCAGGTATCGATCTCACAACGATTGAAAGTAGAGCTTTTTCTTTCTCTGGTTTGATCTGGTTGGGTGTATTAACCGCTTTAGGTGGCTTAATTGCCCAGTATTTTAAAATACCGAATGCTTGGGTATTAGGACCCATGTTTGTTGCAATGGTTTTAACGATTAATCAAATTCATTTTTCAATTGTTCCGCCAGAGCTTTCTAAGATTGCTCAACTTTTTATCGGTTGGTCACTAGGAGACAGGTTTCGACCAGGGTTTTTTAAGAAAGCGCCGCAGTTTTTGTTTTATGTAGTTATTTTTAGTGCGACTGCTTTGTTTCTAGCCTTTGGATATGCTTTATTGTTAGATCAATTTACTGAACTGCCACTTTCAACTTTAGCCGTGAGCGTAGCGCCTGGTGGTATTGCCGAAATGGCTATTACTGCAAAAGTTTTACAACTTGGTGTTCCTGTTGTGACAGCCTTTCAAGTTTCTAGAATGGTTGGAGTGGTTCTTTTAACGGGTCCTCTTTATCAATTCGTGGTCTCTAGATTCGAAAAGTCTACGAAAGTTGTCCCGACTTATACATAGTTATCCCTCAGGTTATACATAACTTATCCACAAAATATTTGTTATGTTCCACGTGAAACATAAATAGTAATGACATAGTTAATTTTGCATAAAGATGGAATTAAATCGAGTGTTTCACGTGGAACATGCGGAAGTTTATAATGAGTGCTGTCAGTTGGAAGATAAGTCATGGACTACCCAAAAATATTTGATGTAATCGTAATTGGTGGCGGACATGCTGGAACAGAGGCAGCGTTGGCTTCTGCGCGAAGTGGTGCAAAAACGCTATTGTTGACGCATAACATCGAAACTTTGGGTCAGATGTCATGTAATCCATCTATTGGAGGAATTGGAAAAGGGCATTTGGTAAAAGAAATAGATGCTCTTGGTGGTGCAATGGCAATTGCAACAGATGAAGCTGGCATACAGTTCAAAATATTGAATAGTTCGAAAGGTCCCGCAGTTCGAGCCACACGTGCTCAGGCAGATCGTGTTTTATATAGAAAAGCAATTCGTACGCGGTTGGAGAATCAAGAAAACTTATGGTTATTTCAACAATCTGTAGACGATCTGCTCGTAGAAGGAAATCGAGTTGTTGCCGCAGTTACCCAAACAGGCGTAGTGTTTCGAACTAAAGCCGTTGTACTCACTGCAGGTACTTTTTTAAATGGACTCATTCACGTAGGCCTTGAAAATTACACAGCGGGCCGAGCCGGAGACCCCTCCTCAACTTCTCTGGGTCGAAGACTCAAAGAAATGAGTCTTCCACAAGGACGACTAAAAACAGGTACGCCACCTCGAATAGACGGTAGAACAATTAATTACGCAATCCTTGAAGAACAACCGGGTGACTTAGATCCTGTACCGGTATTTTCTTTTCTTGGATCAACAGCAATGCATCCAAGACAGATACCTTGTTGGGTGACTCATACAAATGAACAAACGCATGCAATCATTCGTGGGGGACTTGATCGCTCACCTATGTATAGTGGAGTAATTGAGGGAGTTGGTCCAAGGTATTGTCCCTCTATAGAGGATAAGGTTCACCGGTTCGCAGATAAAAACTCTCATCAGGTTTTTCTTGAGCCAGAAGGTTTAGATACACATGAGGTTTATCCAAACGGAGTATCAACTTCTTTACCTTTTGATGTTCAGTTAAATCTCATTCGCTCGCTAAAGGGTCTTGAAAACGCACATATTGTTCGGCCGGGTTATGCGATTGAATATGATTATTTTGATCCAAGAGAACTTAAGTCATCCTTTGAAACAAAGTCTATTGAAGGTTTGTTTTTTGCTGGCCAAATCAATGGCACGACTGGTTACGAAGAAGCTGCAGCCCAAGGCTTATTAGCTGGTATCAACGCCGCGCAATATTCACGTGACCAAAGTCCACTTTTGTTAAGAAGAGATCAAGCGTATATCGGTGTTCTAGTCGATGATCTGGTCACAAAAGGTGTGACTGAGCCCTATCGTATGTTTACATCAAGAGCTGAGTACAGATTAAGTTTAAGAGAAGATAATGCAGATTGGCGATTAACAGAAATTGGCAGAAAGTTTAATTTAGTGGATGACGTTCGATGGAAAGCATTCAATGAAAAACATGAGGCTGTTGAAAAAGAAATACAAAGATTAAGAAGTACTTGGGTTAATCCAAGAATGTTAGCGCCAGAAGCGGCAGAAAGCGCTTTGGGCAAAGAGATTGCACGCGAGTACTTACTATCAGATTTATTAAAGCGCCCTAACGTTACTTACCAAGACTTGATGTCTATGCGCTTTCTTGAACATGTCGAGATGCCAGAAGGTTTACCCCCGGGTGAACAGTCAGAACAAGTAGAAATACAGATTAAATACGAGGGTTACATTGCTAGACAGCAAGAAGAAATCAACCGTCAACAGTCGTATGAGACCCAAGAAATTCCTTCCACATTAGATTTTGATGGGATTACAAGTCTGTCCTTTGAGGTCAGACAAAAGCTCAGAATGCACCGACCAGAAACAGTTGGCCAAGCTTCAAGAATATCTGGGATCACGCCGGCAGCAATATCACTTTTGCTGATTCATCTAAAGAGACACCACTACGGTCAATCTAATAAAGCGACTGAATGATTACAGATATATTTACGACTCAACATGCTCGGGATTTAGATCAAGCATGTTCGGATTTAGCGCTACAAGCGACAAATGAAGAAAAAAAGCAATTACTTGAGTATTTAACTCAACTATTAAAATGGAACAAAACGTACAACCTCACGGCGATTAGGGAGCCTAAACAAGCGCTTGTACAACATGTCTTCGATAGCTTGGCGATCATCGCTCCGTTGTTAAAACATATCAAAGAGCAAAATCTGAACACAATCAGAATATTAGATGTTGGTTCGGGCGCAGGATTGCCTGGTGTGGTGATCGCAATAATGATTCCAAATACGGAAGTGACTTGTGTAGATACTGTTGGAAAAAAAATGACCTTTGTCAGACAAATTGCCGGGGTATTAAAGTTAAGTAACCTATCGGCAATTCAGTCGCGAGTCGAACAGTTAAAAGCAGAGCCATACGATATCGTGACATCCAGAGCTTTTTCAAGCCTCGTAGATTTTGCTCAGTTAGCAGGTGAACACGTAAAAAAAGATGGGGTGTTGCTTGGGATGAAAGGAAAAGAGCCTCATCAAGAAATCGAAGAACTAGAAAAAAACACCAACTGGTATGTCAACAAAATTGAAAGTTTGAACGTACCCGAATTGAATGCCCAGCGGTGCCTGGTATGGATGAAAAAAAAGGAACACAATGACTGATCAAATTCCACAAAAGGCACGCGTGTTTTGTATCGCAAATCAAAAAGGTGGTGTGGGAAAAACAACGACGGCAATCAATTTGGCTGCAGGACTCGCCAAACACAAACAACGTGTATTACTCATTGATCTTGACCCTCAAGGCAACGCAACGATGGGTAGCGGGATTGATAAAAGTGCATTGGCGCATAACTTATACGATGTACTAATCGGAGAAGCGACAATCAAAGAAGCAAGAGTTTCCTCAGAAAATGGTGGATACGATGTGCTTCCTGCAAACAGAGAGTTATCAGGTGCAGAAATAGATCTAGTCGGCATGGATGAGCGTGAGCTTCAACTTAAACAAGCAATAGATGATGTCGCGCAAGATTATGATTTTGTACTGATTGATTGCCCACCAACACTATCACTGCTAACGCTCAACGGATTAGCGGCGGCACACGGCGTCATCATTCCGATGCAATGTGAATATTTTGCACTGGAAGGCTTGTCTGATCTGGTCAATACCATCAAACGAGTTCATCGAAACATTAATCCAGAACTGAGTTTGATTGGTCTTTTAAGGGTCATGTACGATCCTCGCGTCACGTTGCAACAACAAGTCTCAGCCCAACTAGAAGCACACTTTGGTGACAAAGTATTTAAAACAGTTGTCCCACGTAATGTCAGGTTAGCGGAAGCCCCGAGTCATGGAATGCCGGGCGTCAACTATGACCCGAGCTCACGCGGTGCGCAAGCCTACATTGCGTTCGGTGCTGAAGTCATCGAACGCGTCAAGAAAAACACTCATGACAGGAATAAAGATGGCAACTAAAAAACCCAAGGGTCTGGGTCGCGGACTCGAAGCGCTGCTTGGAGCAGATGCGCCCGGTTTAAACCAGCTAGGACAGACAGAACAGCAGACAACTTCGCCCAATGTATTGTCTGTTTCAAAACTCCAAGCTGGAAAATACCAGCCAAGAACAAGAATGGATGAAGGCGCGTTGGCAGAGCTTGCCGATTCAATACGGGCGCAAGGAATCATGCAGCCAATTTTGGTACGTCCACTCGAGGACGCCAAAGGACGCTATGAAATTATCGCAGGTGAAAGACGCTTCAGAGCCGCACAGTTAGCGGGTCTAACAGAGGTGCCTGTATTGGTGAGAGAGGTCGCAGACGAACACGCGGCAGCCATGGCGCTGATTGAAAATATTCAGCGTGAAGATCTTAATCCTTTAGAAGAAGCACAGGGAGTAAAGCGTTTATTAGATGAGTTTGGCCTGACACATGAACAGGCAGCTACCGCAATTGGTCGCTCAAGATCCGCGACAAGCAATTTGTTAAGGCTGTTGAATTTGGCCGTACCTGTTCAAACGATGTTGCTTGCGGGTGATATTGATATGGGTCACGCTCGAGCGTTGCTTGCTGTTGATACCGCGACACAGATTCAACTTGCTAACCAAATCATTGCAAAAAGATTGTCTGTTCGCGATGCCGAAAAGCTCGTGACACGCGCAGGCGTTGAAAACACATCGAAACCAGCAAAACGTGATGCATCAGGCTCAAGAGATATTGCAAGGTTGGAAGAAACGCTTTCAGATCAGCTCGGAACCAAATTGTCATTAAAAGCAAACGCGAAAGGTAAAGGACAAATCATCATTGAATTCCATGGTTGGGATCATTGCTCAGCATTGATCGAAAAAATGCAACTCAAAGAAGAGCTAGATCAATAAAGATCATACGAAAAAAGAGACAAAACAAATGAGTCAGAATAAACCTGAGCAGATCAAAGCACCCATACTCAAACAATGGTTGCACGATGGCCAAGAAATCGCATTACTAGATGTGCGTGAACACGGACAATATGGAGAAGAGCACCTTTTTTATGTTGTATCGGTTCCATATAGCAAACTTGAAACCGAAGTCGTCAGATTGGTTCCCCGTAAAAATGTACGTATGGTGTTGATCGGCGACGTATCTGGTGAGTTATCAAACAAAGCATGTCGGCGATTAAGCGAACTTGGATATCAACACATACACGTACTCGAAGGTGGCATGCCGGCATGGCGGGCAGCAGGGTACGAAGTGTTTGCCGGTGTAAATTTACCTAGCAAAGCATTTGGAGAGCTCGCAGAACATGCGTTCAACACCCCAAGAATTACTGCGGCAGAACTGAATCAAAAAATAGCCAACAAAGAGAACCTAGTTGTTCTGGACGGGCGCCCTTTTACCGAATACAAAAAGATGAGTATTCCAACGGCAATCTGCTGCCCGAATGGAGAACTGGCACTCCGTATTGAGGAAATCGTTCCACATGCAGATACAACGATAGTGATTAATTGCGCAGGAAGAACCAGAAGCATTATTGGTGCGCAAACGCTGATTAATCTCGGCATACCGAACAAGGTTCTGGCACTTGAAAATGGTACCCAGGGCTGGTATTTGGAAGACTTCAAACTGGATCATGGTGAAAGTAGAAAGTATCCAGAGCAGATAAATTTTGAGTCGATCAATGTCCGAAAAGAACGCGCAAGAAGATTGGCTGAAAAACATCATGTTGCTTTTGTGGATGTGAAAACTATCCAAAAATGGCTGGATGATTCTGAGCGCACAACATTTCTTTGTGATGTCCGTACACCCGAAGAATATGCAAGCGGAACAATCCCAGGTGCGCAACATACGCCAGGAGGCCAGCTCGTTCAGGCAACGGATCAATATGTTGGCGTAAGAGGTGCCCGACTCGTCTTGATCGATCAGGAAGGTGTTCGCGCCCCGGCAATGGCTTCATGGTTAGCTATGCTTGGTTGGGATGTATCCGTGTGGGAGAACGCGTTTGAAGAAGCGAAAGAATTAAAAACTGTTGTGTCGAAGCATCAAAACAAAAATCAGCGTTTGAACAAAATTCAAGCCAAAGAAATTGCTGAATATTTGAAAGCCGGCGCAAAACTCATTGACCTGAGACCGAGTATGAAATATCGCGAATCTCACATTAAAAACGCCTTGTGGTCGATTCGTCCTATTTTGAGCAAGTTATCAACAAAACTTGGAAACAGCCCTGTTCTTTTACTTGCCGAAGATATGGAAACAGCAGAGTTGGCTGCAAAAGATCTCAGGGAAATGGGGATTCAGGAGATTTGCGTCAATCTCGATTCCCCCGCAACCTGGAAAGTGGAAAATCTGCCGCTTGAAGCCACTGAAAATAACCCAACAGATGAAGAGTGCATCGATTATCTGTTTTTTGTGCACGATCGCCATGATGGAAACAAAGCAGCAGCTAGACAATATCTGGCTTGGGAAATGAATTTGCTCGCCCAAATTGACGAACAAGAGCGAAACGGATTTAGATTGCCGCACTAGGCTCCAAACATAAATAATATTTAGCTCACCTAGGAAACCTGAAAGCAAATTTTGAAGCTATTCTGTCATGTTAAGAAGCTAAGCTCTTGACAATTAGGAATTGTTCGTTCATAATCGTTGGTTCTCTTGTGGAGAGGTGCCCGAGTGGTTAAAGGGGGCAGACTGTAAATCTGTTGGCCTTGCGCCTACGTTGGTTCGAATCCAACCTTCTCCACCAAGAGGCGACTGTTTAGACGGACGCAAACTCGATAGGGCGGGTGTAGCTCAATGGTAGAGCAGAAGCCTTCCAAGCTTACGACGAGGGTTCGATTCCCTTCACCCGCTCCAGCGGCAAGTGCAGGTACCTAAGCAGTACGGTAGTAAAAATAGTTCACGTTGCAGGATAAGATTTACAGATTTTAGGTTCGTGGGGCGTGCCCGGCGAATGCGCCCATGTGGCTCAGTGGTAGAGCACTCCCTTGGTAAGGGAGAGGTCACGCGTTCGATCCGCGTCATGGGCACCAGAAGCCTTACAGTATTTAGCGCTGCTAGTACAACAACATTTTATTTTCATCAATTTAATTAGCTTCAACTCAGGTCAGGAGTCAGCCATGGCAAAAGGCAAGTTTGAACGTACCAAACCACACGTTAACGTCGGCACAATCGGCCACGTTGACCACGGCAAAACGACGTTGACCGCAGCGATCACGACTGTTCTGTCCAAGAAGTTTGGTGGCGAAGCAAAAGACTACTCGCAGATCG
>JACCDY011127821.1_pt1 | contig 20997 bp, 15 predicted proteins | sample 7446391 | NCBI WGS metagenome assembly JACCDY01 (sample SAMN15323451, study PRJNA562643) | freshwater metagenome | isolation source: river surface water | place: USA:Blue River Watershed | collected 2017-08-18 | reverse complement strand
TTAAGAGAGAAACTTGCTAGACTTCTTGGGCCAGCAAATGTCAGTGTGGATGTTCCATTTTTCCCAACAAGCCCGTCAACAATTGAACAGTTAACCCAGACAGCAACAATAAACAATGAGGCTAATCTATTTGCTGTATACGATAGAATGTTTAAGATGCGCCGTAAGGCATTCCCACATATTAAGGATGAGCAACTTCTTTATTACTTTTACTCTTTAGACATTCCCTATATGGTCGATGCAACACAGTACATCGCAGACCTTCTTGATAGAGGCGACGAATCTGCACAAGACCTAAATTCATGGATTCAAACTAAACTAACTAATGGGGTATATAGAAAGCAAGATGGAAATGGCTTTAAGGAGTTCCTCCCAGTATTCTTCCACGATATTAAGATTTACCAACTAGAGGAAACTAGGGATATTGTAGATTTTGGCACTGCCAGAACCTATGCTGGTAACAAGATAATCATTGATTATTGCTACCACACAAAGGGGTATTCCGCAGGGAATGCCTCATATAACGACACACAAATTGTTTAAAAAGGCTGTTATACTTATCTTGAGGAAACACGCCTACTTATTCCATATAGAAAAAAGAGGTGAAAATTATGGCATATACACGTGGTTCAAGCAATAATATTATTGTTGGTGCTGCAGCCCTCTTCACATACGAAGCGGGTGTACTAACCGATTCTGATCTGCCAGCCTACGTAGACAACGTATCATTTAAGGAAACCCTTACAAATGACGCTGACTTCCGTAACGTTGGTTACACCATGAATGGTTTGGAACTCCAGTTCCAGCCTGACTTTGGTGAGGTATCAGTCGATCAGGTTCTTGACGTTGCCAAACTCTACAAGCAAGGTATGCAGGTTAACCTAAATACTACATTTGCAGAGTCAACACTTGAGAATCTGCTCTTTGCTCTTGCGAGCAAGGACACTAACCTGTCTACAGTTGCAGGTAACCCAACACTAAACCTTTCAGCAGGTGACATCGGAGAATGTCCTGTTGAGCGTGGTCTAGTAGCAGTTGGTCCTGGTACAGGTGACTGTGCTGCATCAGATCAAATTGAGCGAGTTTACGTTGCATACCGTGCACTCTCCATTGAGAGCGTTACAGTTGGTGCGAAGCGTGATGAGGCAACCATGTTTGAGGTTTCCTTCCGTCTACTTCCTAACGACAGTGCGTCTTATGGAAAGATTGTAGACCGTACAATTCCAGCAGCATAATCTAAAACTTAATAACAACTTAATAACGGAGAGACCGTCTTGGATTTAACCCCAAGGCGGTTTCTTTTTTGGTACAATAGACGTAATGGCCACTAAAATTTATGACACGAGCACTATCGAACTAGTTGACGGTACAGTAGTAGAAATCTCACCATTAAAGATCAAGTATCTCAGGGAGTTCCTAGACGCTTTTGAGTTAGTTAAGTTTGCTAAGGATGACGACCAGGCTATCTTTTTTTTGGCTGAATGTGCAAGAATTTCTATGCAACAATACTATCCATCTATTAAAACTATTTATGATCTTGAAGATATGGTAGATTTGCCAACGGTATATCAGATTATTGATATTGCTGCTGGCATTAAAGTAAACAATAAGTCTGAGGAGTCTGTTAAAAAGCAGGCAACGGATAGTGGGTCTAGTTGGGATAATCTTGATTTGGCAAAACTAGAGGTAGAGGTATTTCTTCTTGGTATTTGGAAGAATTATGATGAATTAGAAAAGTCTATATCAATGCCAGAACTATTAAAGACTTTAGAGATTAGACGAGAACTAGACTACAACGAAAAAAAGTTTCTTGCTGGTATTCAAGGGGTAGACCTTGATAAGCAGGCAGGGAAGCAAGACGCCTGGGAAGAAATGAAAGCCAGGGTATTCAGTAAAGGCAAGACAAGTAATCCTAACGATATTGTTTCATTACAAGGACAGAATGCTGTAAATGCAGGATTTGGTATTGGAATGGGCTTACAATACGAGGATTTGACTAAAAAATAGACCACCACTATGATATAATTTATAGTAACCTTATAAGGAGGAAATCAATGGCAACTACCATCAACGAAGAAAAGACTATCACTCTAATCGATGGTACCAAAATCAAAGTAAGACCCCTAAAGATCTCATTGCTTCGTAAGTTCATGAAGTCTTTCGAGCAAATCGCTGCTGTTGCAGAGGACAACGACAAGTCTACAGACCTTCTGATGGACTGTGTTCAAATTGCAATGCAACAATACAAGCCTGAATTGGCTGATGACCGTGAAGCGTTGGAGGATAACCTAGACCTACCTACAGTTTATAAGATTGTAGAAGAGGCATCTGGCATTAAGTTGACAGAGGCTTCTGTGGCTAGTAACCTCAAGTAAGTTGGTGCAAATGAATGGCTGATATCCAATCCAATATTCAAGTAAATATTGATACGTCAGACGCCCTGGCGAGTATCAAGTTACTTCAGAAGCAGATATCAGCCTTTCATAACCAAATGGCTAAGGGTGGCGCTGCTGCCAATGCCGTTGCTGGAAATCTACAGCAAAACTTAATTAATTCTATAAACGCAACTGGCAAATTCTCTGCCGAAATGCGTACAGTCAAAACAACGACTGAATCATTTACAAATGCACTTGAAAAGAATAAACTCTCAATGCGAGAGTACTTTAGATTCTCTGCTGCATCAACAAAAACTTTTGGAAGACTTTTTAGATCTGAGTTTGAAACAATCAACAAGGTTGCTCGTGAAAGAGTAAAAGATCTTCAGACACAATATATCAAGATGGGCCGTGATGCAAACGGTGCCCTAAAGGCTATTGCTGTAAGACCACTAGCCCTTGATATGGATAATCTTGCAACAAAAACTGCTATTGCTGCACAGCGTCAAGCACTACTAAACCAAATGCTTAAGCAGGGTTCTACAAATCTTCTAAACTTTGGTAAGAATACGCAGTGGGCTGGTCGTCAGTTGATGGTTGGTTTTACTATTCCACTGACCATGTTGGGTACAACTGCTGCTAAGACATTTATGCAGATGGAAGAACAGGCTATTAGATTTAAGCGTGTATATGGAGATACATTTACTGCTACAGAAGAAACTGACAGAATGCTTGCCCAGATTAAAGAACTTGGTAAAGAGTTCACTAAGTATGGGGTATCAGTAGAGCAAACTATGTCAATGGCTGCAGATGCTGCTGCTATGGGTAAGCAGGGCGCAGATCTTCTTGCTCAGGTAAATGAAGCAACACGTCTTGCTGTTCTTGGTGGGGTAGAACAGGAACAAGCACTAGAGACAACTATTTCATTGACGAACGCATTTGGTACTGCAGCAGAAGACCTTGCTGGAAAGATTAACTTCCTTAACTCTGTTGAAAACCAAACTGTCACATCTATTGAAGATCTTACCATTGCCATTCCAAAGGCTGGTCCAGTTGTACAGCAACTTGGTGGAGATGTAGAAGACCTAGCATTCTTTCTAACTGCTATGAAGGAAGGTGGAATTAATGCATCTGAAGGTGCTAACGCACTTAAATCAGGTCTTGCATCTTTGATTAACCCAACCGATAAAGCAGCAAAAATGCTTGGTGGTTTTGGAATTAATATTAAAGAAATTGTAAATGCTAATAAGGGTGACGTTAAAGGCATCGTAATTGATTTTGCTGAAGCATTAGATCAACTAGATCCTCTCAATCGTGCACAGGCAATCGAACAGTTGTTCGGAAAGTTCCAGTTTGCACGTCTATCAACACTGTTCCAAAACGTAATTAAAGAGGGTAGCCAGGCATCACGTGTTCTAGAAATGACTAATGCTACTACAGAAGAATTGGCAATCCTAGCAGAGCGAGAATTAAAACGTGTAGAAGATTCTCCAATGTATAAGTTTAAGGCTGCAGTAGAAGAACTAAAGGTATCACTTGTTCCACTTGGAGAGGCTTTTGTTAAGGCAGTTACCCCACTTATTGAATTTGGAACCAAGGTTTTAGATAAGTTTAATGGAATGAGTGATGGAGCAAAGTCATTCTTGGTTGGCCTTACTGGTATTGCTGGAGTTATTGCACCCGCATTCCTGATGACATTTGGTCTCGTTGCTAACGGTGTAGCAAACCTAATTAAATTATTTACATCTGTTAAGGGTGTATACAACAGGCTTTCTGGCTCTAGCACAACTTTAGGTCAAACAACAGACTACATGACTCAGCAACAACTAGAGGCTGCTGCTGTTGCTGCTTCTCTTGAGCAAGCACACATGAGGCTATCTCAGGCATTCTCTTCTGAGAAGTCTGCTCTTGAGGCTTTGACTACTGCATACTCAAAGGCTATTGCGGTACAAGCACAATATTCTGGTGCAGCAATTCCTGGTCGTGGCAAGCCAATGAAGAAGTATAACGATGGTGTATTTATGGTTCCTGGAACTGGAAATAAAGATACTGTTGCTGCAATGCTTACTCCTGGAGAAGCAGTTGTTCCAAAAGAAATGGTTAAAAAGTATGGTCCACTAATTCAAGGAATGATTGCTGGAAACCTTCCTGGATATGTTGATGGATTTATGCCAAAGGGTATGGGTAAGGGTTATAAGAACGCAACAGTTTATCTACCAGAATCAATGAATACTGCCATGGGTGGTGCTGGTCAGGGTGCAGCAATGGCTCAGGTTACAGAATACCTAAAGCGTGCAGGTGGTGCTGCCATGGCTCCACTTATGACAGTTATGGCTAGAGAGATGGGTATGAAGATTAATGACCCACGATTTATTGCTGAGTTCCAAAAACTTGGTTCTGCACTATCAACCAATGCTATTGCTGCTCTAGAAAAATCTGGAAAGCAGTTTATTACAGACAGCGACTTTGAAGAACTTGTTGTTCCTGCAATGCGTAAGACAACACAAGAAGTAAACGTTGCTGGAAAGAATATGGCTCAAGCATTTGAGAATGCAGTTACGCAGATTAGAACTGTTGGTCCAGTAGGTACTCAGTCTGGATCAAAGTCTGGTGCAGGACGTGTAGCATTTGCTGGATCATATAAGTCAGATGCTGTTCGTAAGCAATCTCAGGCTTTTGCTATGGCAACTAACCCAACAATGTTCCAGAGAGTAGCAAGATTCTCTCAAAGCCGTGGTAAGACAATTAATGAATTTAGAACTCCAAATATTAATACTGGACAACTTGAAATCGCAACTGCAGCACACATTACTAAGTCTGTTACTGATTCTGTAAATAATTTGATCGCTAGAATGAAGCCAATTCTTGGTGATATTGGTGCACGAGTTGTAAAGGCAACATCAAAGGGTATTGCAGATGCAGCAGCAAAAGAAGCAAGAGTTGCTTCTCCTTCAAAAGAAACACAGCGTGTTGGTAAAGAGATTGGTCGTGGAGCAGTTATTGGTGTACAAGAGTATGTTGATGACGCTAAGAATGCTGGTAGACAAGTTGGTACTGCTGTAGTCTCTGGTGTTAGTGAAAAGGCTACACAGTCTAGAGCAATGCTATATGGAAGTGGTCCAGTAGATAGCGGTGCAAAGTCTATGCGTAGACAAATGCAGAAGCAGGCAAAGTTACAGCAGATTGAGGAAAAGCGTGCATATCAGGCATCAGTAGTTACCGCACAACTAGCAGGTGCTACATCAGATTTAAGAGAAACAACTAAGAGATTAACTCTTCGTGATAAGATTTCTGGTGCCGTTGGAAGAATGGGTGTTGGTGGAGCGGGTATGGCTGCCTCTGGTGTTGTAATGGCAGCATCGATGGTTCCTGGTAAGGTTGGGGAAACTGCACAAAATCTAATGATGCCAATGATTGCATTACAAACTATTTTGCCACTTCTTAAGAATCCAATTATGGCTGCAGTAGCAGCATTTGCAGCAGTGGGTGTTGCTGCTTGGATGATGAACGAAAGGCTAAAGCAGGCAACTGAAGAGGGCCGTAAACTTGGTGAAAGCATGTCAATGACAAAAGACAAGTTGATTGAGATGTCAAAGATTACTGGTCAGGTAAGTGCAACAGAATTGAGAGCAAAGAAGCAAGAAAACCAACTTACTGGAGAGTCTGGAAAGACCAGAAAGTTTGGTCAAACATATCTAGAGTCAGAATCTGGAAAGCAAATGGTGTCTGATATTGGAACCATGAAAGAGTCTGGAATGTCTGACTCTCAAGTTGCATCAGTTATATCTAGAAACCTATCTCTTGCAATCATGCAAGGCGTTGTAACACCTGAGCAGGCTAGAAGTATTGCTGCTGGATTGGGTCAAGAACTTGGTAACTATCAGATTTCTGCACAAATATCTGGAGATCTAGTTTCTCTGTTTGGTAGAGATGGAACAAACTTACTAGAAAATCCACTAAAGGTTGCTGTAGAGTTACAGCAGCAAGGACAGACTGCTCAGCAGCAGGTATTTGATGCAGCACAATCTGGACAACTTCCAACAAGAACTCCTGGAACAGACGCAAGAATGGGTGCTGGTGTTGGTCTAGTTGCTAGCGGAATGCTTACAACTATTGCAACTGGTTGGACTGGTGTTGGTCTAGTTGCTGGTCTTGGTCAGGTAGCAGTTGGTGTTGTTGCTATGGCATCTGCTTTATGGGAACAAAATGAGGCTATCGCACAAAACAATAAACTTAATGCTGCAGCAATTCAATTAGGTTTTGAGCAGATTGCTACTAATCAGGGCATTCTAGACTCAACAGCGCAGGCATACGACCAAAAGATTAAAGAGGCTGAAGCAAATCTGGCAAATGCAAAGACTGCTGAAGAAAGAAAAACAGCAGAAAAAGAACTTAATGACATTATTATCGAAAGAGATAGCGCTCTCAAAAAGTTAAATACAGAAAACGCTAACTACATTCAGCAATTAACGGACCAGAAGTCTTTGGTCGGTGCAGATACATTCCAGACATCAGTAAATGCGTCTCTTGATGCAATGAAAGAAAATGCATCTGAGCCAATGAAGGTATTTATTGATCAGGCTAAAAAGGACCTTGAGGGGCTTGCAGAGAGTGATTTTAAGACTACACTTCAGGTTGGTATTGCTTCTGGACAATTGGACCCAATTGCAGTTTCTAGCCTAATTGATGCAGGTGCAAATAACGAGGATATGCAGGCAGACATGAACCTGCTAATCAAGGAGCAGGGTGTAGCAAGTTTTAATCAGGTGACCCAACTATTGCTTAAGGCTGGCCTCTCTGGGGACAAGATGAATATCATATTTGACCTCATTGCAAATGATCCAACTAACTTTGAGAATAATACAGAGGCTTTAGCACAACTTGCTAATATGCAACAAGAGTATGGTTTTAAGATTAATCTTGAAGGCGATGCAGGTGCAGACAAGGTCAAAGAACTATCTTCATTTATTACTGCTACAGAAGAACTTCCAGATGTAGTTAATAAGCAAGTTTTAACAGATTTCTTAGAGGCTAACCCGAATAGCCCTGCAAGCAACCAGATACGTGACATGATTGATAACTGGGATGTTCTATCTGGAGGAAAGAAGAATATTGATAAAGCAATTACTGTAGACTTTGTTGCTGCAGGAGATCAGAATGTCTTGAATGCATACCTTGCATCAATTGGTCAGAGTGGTTTAAGCGCATACCTATCACCAGAAATTTTACAAGGAACTTATGGCGCAAGGGCGCAAGCGTGGGCAGTTGGTGGTCAGGGCAAGGATGACCCAGATAAGAAAAAGAACAACCAAAATACTAACACTGATACTGGTGGCAAAAAAGAAGATCCATATGAGGATGTTCTTAAGTCTCTAAAGCGTGTTCGTGATGCATCCATCAATGCAGCAGGTGGAGCAAAGGAATTGAAGAGGGTTCTGGGTGGAAGCAAGGATATTAAGATTTTTGCTGGCATGGAACAGTCTCTCGCATCTATGAATAGCCAGTTCTCAGAGTATCTCGTGGGGCTTGATGATAAGACTAGAAAGACATTCGTAACATTTAAGAATGGCAAGGCTGTCCTGACTGATCTTGGAAAGGCCATGAGAAAGGCTTATGACGAGAAGGTTCTTGGAGACTTCCAACTAAAGCAGATTCAAACTACTGCAACAATAGGAAATCAGAATGCTGCATTTGCTAGACTTACCAAGGCAGGTTTTGATGCAGAAAGCGCATATGATGCAGTTGCTGATTCAGCATTTGCTGCAGCAGTAGCAAATAAGAAACTAACTGATGCTGAACTAAAGAAGATTGCTAAGGCATGGGAAGAAGCAAAGAAGAAGAAAGATAACTACGATAGAATTCGTGCTATCCGATCAGAGAATGCTGACTATGAAAAGCAGGTACAGGTACTCCAGAAATTAGAGTCAGTTGCTGGAAAGTATAGTCAAGAGCAAATAAGTTCTATTCTTGGCAACGAAAACCTAATGAATCAGTTCTTGGCTAACCCAAATAATACTGATTTTGTTAAGAATATGCAAAACCTGTTAGACAAAGAACAGTTTGATTTACGTGTCAAGATGCTTACAATTGAGGGCCAGGAAGAGATCTTCCAGGATGGCTTTAGCAAGGCTATGGAGGCATTTGCAGCGCAAGAGCAGAAGATAGAGATTGACTTTAAGATTAAGAATAAAGATGATCTAGATGCTGTTGCTAAGGCTGAAGACGATATCGCCAAACTCCAATATAAGATTGATGACTGGGAGGCTGGATTAAAGGATATTGAAAAGCAAGAAGAGGCAATCAATGACTCTTATGAAACTAAGTTCTCTGCTTTAGATAAAATCCAAAAGGCTAACGACAATATCTCTCGTCAGCAAAAAGCACAACTAACCCTAGCAGACGCATTGTCTCAGGGTGATATTGCAGCAGCAGCAAAGGCTGCTCAGGATATGAGAGCACAGGCTGCAGCAGACTCTATTTCTGCACAAAGAGATTCTCTTACTCAGGCAAAAGACAATGAACTTGCAAATGTTAGAAACTCTTTGGGATATACACGTGAGCAGATTGAGACAAGTATTCGTGATCTACAAGATGAGATTTTTGAAATTGAAGAAAAGACGCTAGAGCCTGCACGTGAAAGACTACGCATTGCTGAACTAGAAAAGCAAAAGGCTATTGAGGGCTTAGAGGTTCTTGGTAAGACTAAGTTCCAGTGGGAGCAGATAAAGAATGAGATTGACCTTGCCAAGACAAATAGCGAAAAATACAAGGAAGCGATTCAAAGAGCACTTGATGTTGTTAAGGGCATTGTTGATTACTGGAATGGTTTGAACGGCAAGGTCGTTAATACTACTCACGTAATTACAACAGTTCACAAGACTGTTACAGAAGGTGGTGCTCCAGATCCCAACAACATTATGACAAACTCATCACTTGCTCAGGCGAATGCTGACTATTTCCAGAATCAAGTATTGCCAGCAGTTAATGATGGAACTGCTACAGCAAGCCAAGTTATTGACTATGCTAATGCTGTAAATCAGGCTCTTGGAAGGCCTCAAGGAACTCCTGTTGCTATGTCTAAGGGTGGCATGGTCCCTAAGATGAGTTATTTCCTAAATGGTGGATTTGCTAGGGGTACAGACACAGTTCCTGCAATGCTAACACCAGGAGAGTTCGTAGTAAGCAAATTTGCTGTTAAAGACTTTGGTGTAGATAGACTCAAGGCTATCAATAGTGGTGCATATCAGAACGAGTCAGTGTATAATAATTACAGCGTAACTGTAAATGCTAAGTCTGATGCAAACCCAGATGATATCGCTAATGCAGTTATGACTCAGATTAAGCAGATTGATTCTAGAAGACTCAGAGGTGTAAGACTATAATGGCTACTTCGACATACATTGCTGGACGACGTAAATATCAGCGTCCACAGGCTATGCTTTGGTCTGAGAATTCTGGAAAACTTGAGAATGGTTTATATATACCAAATGGCCTTGAGGTTGGACAGGATGCAGGTTCAGAGACTAACGAAGCCTTGTTCGATCAATTTTTAATTCTTTCAGATGATAATCGTCAGCCAATTGATATGAGATACGATAGACTTGAAAAACGTGAGCGCATGATCAATGGTCGTATGAGATCTCACCATATTGCAGATAAGTTAGTTTTGTCTACAGGGTGGGACTTGCTACCGTCTAGGTCACACGCATTTAGACCTAATTTTAATTCTACCAATGGCAAGCCAGAAGTAATAACTGAGGGGTATAGAGATCCAGGATCTGATGACTCATATGCCATATTGCCTAACACAACAGTATCTAACCAGCAATACACTACTGATGGTGGTGCTGGAGGTGCAGAGATACTAAGATGGTATGAAGAACACAAAGGATCTTTTTGGGTATATCTTGCATATGACAAATACACAGTGTTTGGTGATAATGATGAGGCATATGGACACCTACCACAGTATAACCAATTGATTGAAATGTTTATTTCAGACTTTTCTTATACTGTCGAAAAGCGTGGCGGTATGACACATGACCTTTGGAATATATCGGTAACGTTGGAAGAGGTGTAGTATGTTTCAGGATGACGATCTTAAGAATCATCTGGAGACATCTTCTGTAGTAAGAATTCAGTCTGCAGTAATCGCAGAATGGAATATGAATATTGCTGAGAACATTTTGCAGATCGGCAACTATAGAAATAGGCCATCAAGCCCAACATCAAGATATAGAACAATTACCAATACTTTCGATTTAACTGATTATGGAAATTTCTATACTGGGGCAACTGATGCAGATATTATCGTTGATGGTGGTTACGACGATAATAATCAACCTAAACTTTTTACATCATATCGTGATAAGGAAAAACTACTATATTCACTTGAAGACTGCTTTGGAAGATTTAGACCAAGATCTGGTATTAATAAATTAAGATACTTTCCAACCAGTTTTACGCATCACAGCAATCCAAACCTTGCCCGTAGACCAAGATACTATATGGCTAGCAAGGATGATAAGTTTAAGTATTGGACATCATATAGATTTGAGGGCAATACTGAAAGAGGAATCTCAAGCAAGCCAGTAAATGGTCAAAACTATATTGAGGATGCTGCACCATATATTGTATATAAGAATCAGGTACCAACAAATAGAATTATTGTAAAAATGCAGACTAATGTTGGAGATATTGATCTTGGACCTTTTACAAATAAGGCTGGCTCTTTTGCAGATCCATTTTATGGTGATGCCAATAAAACTACTCCACTAAAGTGGAGAGTGCAATATTTGCAAAATAATACTTGGATGGATGCCGTATCGTTTGATGCTGGAACAACTAGAAGAGATGGAACAGCAGTCGTTAAGTCAGATGGGTACGTTGAGTTAGCCTATGGCTTGATCGTTCCAGATAAATATCGTGATGTATTTGTTAAAGCAGAAGAGTATGCATCTACATCATGGCTTCCAGAGGAGTCTGTAAATGGGTATGCATATCTAATCAAGCCAAACGAAAATGATATTGGTACATACTATATCTGGTTCAATGGCGAATACGAAACCTTTACCCCTAACTATGGCTGGTACCTAGAAGAAGAGACTGTAGATAGATTAACAAACTTTGTTACAGACCTAACTAACCCAGTCAAGTATACTAGCACAACAGATAATACTGAGCAGTACAGAGAGTTTCAATTTATTGAGGGGCTTCGAATTGTTGTTGATACAATGAATAAGCCAGACGCAACATTTGACCTAATAGAACTATCTCCAAGGCTTACTGTTGACCTATCAGATAAGACAACTAGTTTTTCTGTAAAGAAAACTGCATCAGATCTTGGGATAAGCGGAATGCCAGTAGGACAACTTCTTGCTTCAGGTGGATCAATTAGTATTTTTGATTATGATCAGGCGTTCAATGTTAATAATACTAATAGCATAATTAATAAATATATTACCAAAAATATACAGTTTAAGTTTTATGAAATCACTGTTAATGTCAATGGCTACGACTACTTTGTTCCAATTAAAACAATGTATTCAGAAGGCTTTCCAAAATATGATCTAGCAGACCGCAACATAGAAATACAGTTACGAGACATGTTTTTCTATTTTGAGTCTATGACTGCACCACAACTACTAATCCAGAACGCATCTTTAAGTTATGCAATCTCGCTACTGCTAGACTCTGTTGGATTCTCTAACTATACTTTTAAGAGAAATGTTGGAGAGCCAGAGCCAACTATTCCGTATTTCTTTGTAGCACCAGAAACATCTCTGGCACAGGTTCTTAATGACTTAGCGGTGTCCACACAAACTGCCATGTTCTTTGACGAGTACAACAATTTTGTGTGTATGAGTAAAAACTATATTATGCCATCTCTAGAGGATAGGCCTACTGACATGGTTTTGTTTGGATCCTCTGACCAAATTACTGATGGTGGGATTAAGAATAAAACAATTAAGCCAAAAATTGCAAACATTATTGATGTAGCATCACAGAATAACGATGTCTATAATGGCGGAGACATATCTTATACAACTAGATATATTCAAAGATCATACGGATCTTTGAGACAAGCAGGCCTACTAGATATGGATAAAACCTGGATATATAAGCCCGCTTTATTATGGGAGGTATCAGGAACCGAAAACCTGAGATCTGTTAATGACCAGGCTGGAAGTATGTCCAACTATGTACTTGGCGCTATTCCTCTCAACTCATCTCTGACCAGTTCAGTACCAGAGGTAGTTAATCATAGGGTAGTTAACAATGTGATGGATCTTGGCGAGGGTATTTATTGGATTACAAGATATAATGGCTACTTCTATGCTAATGGTGAAATTATTAAATATGATGCAGTTCAGTATAATGTGCCAAGACTTGGACAGGTTGATGGAACTACTGTAGAGGTAGAAAGCAATAATGTTTGGATTTCTAGCGTACAAGAGTATCAAAACTATTTCTCAAAGTTGTCCTTCAATGGAAAGATTTACCCTACAGGGTTGGTAAGAATCTACTCAGAGCCAGAATACGAGTCTGTAGAGGGCATTCTAAGGCTTAAAAACGGTCCTGTGGCTAAGCATGGTAGGGGCCAGTTTGGAACCCCTGTAGTTCGACATGAGGCAGGTCTTTCCTCATACTGGTCAGACATATCGAATGTCCGTGGTTGTGAGATGCAGTCCAAGTACTTATTTGGCTCCTCTGATGTAGTGACCCTTGCAAACGCTACTTCTAGCGCTGATATCGTGACTGTAAGGGATACTAGCCTTGTAAAGGTAGGACAACTTGTAACAGTTACGACATCTGATACTACTGGAATTTTGGATGGTACCACGACAGTAACACAGATTTTAACAGATAAGACATTTAAGATTAGTAGGACCCCACAGGTCGCACTAAATAAAGCAATCCTAAGTTTAGAGGTGCCAGCATTTGCAGAACTTGGAGTTGCTGGAGTTAATAACTCTCTTGCTCAAAAATCAACCAGAAATGGTGTTATTAAAAACTTCATGAGCGCTCTTTCTGTAAGAGAGTCTGACGCTAGTACATATAGCACTGCTAAGCCAGGAACCGTACAGTCTTCTGCACTAGTAATGAATGGACCTTCATTTGAAACAACACAAAATCCAATAGATTTTGTTACATATGTAAAGAAGCCACTAACTGATAAGTTTAAGCATTTTGGTACTAGAATGCGTATTGTTGGTAAGATTGAGTCTGGTGGTGGAAGATCTCAGAGTCCAGTAGGCAGTACTCCATACTTTAACCTGAATGGTAGCACACCAGATAAAAATGTATCTATCAGCGGATCGTCTGGAGGTCTGGCAGTTTTGCTAAACCCAGAAACTAATAACGGGTACTACTTTGAGTTAGTAGCATTAACTGATAGCAATATTAGTTCTTATGCTGGAAGCAATAACATACATAATCTAATGTTCTACAAAGTAATGAAAGAGACTGGTGGGACTAAGGCTATTCCAGTAAAACTATGGAGTGGGCTTGGAAATATTATTGTTGATGACGGACGTTTTACTGGTCAGTCAAGGATTGTTGGGGAAGAGAATCCAACAGTATATGATATTGCTGTAGAGTATCAAGACCTAGGCGCATTGAGAAAGTTCTACTTGTACGTCAATAATAAATTGGTTGCTGAAGTTAATGATAACTCTCCATTGCCAGTATATAACAATATGGCGCTATTTGTTCGTGGGTCTTCAAGGCTAATGTTTGAAAACATTTATGCTATTACAAATAATTATTCTCAGAATACCACATATGCATTAGATACACCAGTAAACTCTGTGTTTGGTGACTCAGAGATTGACAATAATGAGTCTTTCCGCAAGTATGCAATGAGTGGTATTATACAGTCAACATACCTATCAGGGATTAGCCCACTACAGCCACCAGAGTATAAGTTATATTTTGAAGAGTTCGGAACTATTATGCGTGAAGCAGCATACTTTAATGTTAGATATGACAAGGCATATCCTGCACTATACGCAAAACTTTCACCAACATTCAATAAGATTCGTGGATACTCCGTTGCTGGATTTGTTGCTGGGGCATATGGAGCAGAGTTCCTTGTATTCAATGCCACAGACACTGCCCTCAACCTTGATGAAACTAGTGGTAACTATTTAAGAATTCAGGGTATTACTTTTACACAAGAGTCTAAGCACGATCTATCTGTAGATGATTACTTTTCTAAGCGCAGCGACTTCTCAAACCCTCAGTTTATTGGAGATACATTGGTATCGTCACCTTTTAAGGTTAAAGAGGCATATAACGACATTAAGACAAGCAGAATGACACATGGAAGAAAAGATTTCTCCTTGGACGCTCCATATATTCAAACACAAGACGATGCCAACAATCTGATGGGGTGGATGATTTCAAAGGTAATGAAGCCAAGAAAATCAGTTGGGCTAAAGGTTTTTGCTATGCCAACTATTCAGTTGGGAGACATTGTTCAGATTGATTACAAGGAGTCTGATGGAACTGATATAATTGCTCCATATGATACAAGATTTGTGGTATACGATATTGATTATAGTAGATCTGTAGGTGGTCCAGAAATGACAATCTATCTAAGTGAGGTTATGTAATGGTTAATGCCGTACCAAACTATCCAAACCAAGTCCCAATTACTTCTAGTACTGGAGTTAAGACTGCAACCCCAGACATCCTTGTTTTTGATGAAGATGGCGTTCCAATTGAAATAATGACTGACCTAATATTTGAAGATATTGGTGGTCAAGAAATCTTAAGCATTGCTCGTAACGACACTATTAATGGTCAAGAGGTCATATATAGGCCAATAAAGAATATTACTAGTTTAAATTTTCAGTATAATCCAAATAATATTCTTGCCCTACAGGGAGTATCAGAAGCCTACTTTAAAAACTTCCCTATTAGTTTTAACAGACATGTTCCAGAGTGTGGTACTGGGTATGACATTATTGGTGGGGTGGATGTTCCAAATTGCAAATACGTCTATTTAGACCCAAAAACTGGGGATCTAGTTATCAATGTGGTCAAACTTGCCAAGGGGAACCAGGTAGAGGTTCAAGTTATGAACGCTGGGGTGCTGTTTAGTGATACAATATATGAGGTAGAATCATGATTACAAATATCGGTAAAAATATAGTTGCTAAGTATCTTATTGGGCAGGCACCAGCATATGCCTCATATATCGCTTTGGGCTGCGGAGCAAAGCCAATTGCGTCAGATGCACCACTAGGAGATTACTCTGATAAGACAAGTTTAGATTTTGAGATGTTTCGTGTACCAATCGTTTCTAGAGGGTATGTGAATGAGGGTGGAGTTTCCAAGGTCGTATTCACTGCAGAGTTGCCAACAGAAGAGCGTTATGAGATTACAGAGGTAGGAGTTCTGTCTGCTGGATTTAATGCTGCAGCAGGTGCCTATGATAGCAAGAACCTGTATTCATTTACTCAGTCGGAAAACTGGGAACATCATACAGCGTCTGCTTCTACTACTATTCCAGTAGTCTATGAAAAGTTGGATACAGAGGCTGCACCCAACGTTATTGCTGGAGAATATATTGTGAATGGCAATCTTATACATATGCCAGTCTTCCAAACTAACGCAGACAATGCTATCTTTACTGACTCAGATCGTGAAAAAAGATATGAGCGTTGCAGATTTCTTAATAACATTGTTATGATTGCTGGAAACGACTCCTCTATTTCACTAGATAGCGGACATCTAAAAGTTAATTCGGGAAATCACATCCACCTTACTGGTGCCGAAATAAATCTAAGTAAAAACTCTCCAACGGATGAAATTCGGTTTGCCTTTTCAGTTGTCAATAAAGATGGAGAGTCTGTATCAGTTCCAGATAATGTTAAGATTTTATTGGAGTTCGGATCATCTGATTTTTATGATGCTGGCTCATATGCAAGATTTGAAGTCAACCTAGATAATGGTACAGGAGAAGGTCAGCATGATTTTGTAAACAATAGGTACGTTGTAGTTTCTAAGAGGCTAGAAGACCTATACAAGACATCAGATTTTACATGGAACTCAGTTGACGTTGTTAAGGTATATGTTTGTGTTACTGATGGTGGAGTGCCATCAGATCAGTATTACGTAGCACTTGATGCTTTAAGGCTAGAGAACGTCTCTACAGTAAATGCTCTATATGGTCTAACAGGATATTCTATTGTTAGAACAACTGGGGCAAAGCCAATCGTTAAGGCTCCAAACACAAGCAACTTTGTGGAATTTAGGTTTGCTATAGGGGTACAGTAATGGCAGACTCTGGTATTAAAAATGTTATTGTTAAAAAAGAGCAACTTCCAGCATTAAGCGGAAAAGACATAGCCTATATTGTTCGTTATAGAATAGTTTCTGAAGATCGCAACAGGTCTTCTCACTGGTCTCCAAGACATACCCTGCTGTCACAGACTATCAGCCAAATCCCATATTTGATAACAACTACACTATCTGTTTCTGACCCAAGTAAGGTGCTAGTAACTGCTACATGGACTCCACCAGCCGATACAGATGTCAGTTCTTATGATGTTTATATTAAGATTAATAGTAATGATTGGGCATATGTAGGTAATACTAACTCTAATAGTTATTCAGCAATTGGTACTACTGGAAGCACAATGACTATTGCTGTTCAGGTTCCAACATACCCAAAGGGTAGATTTAATGGAGCAACACTATTTCAGTCGGAAGGAACTAGCCTTTAGTGCTATAATAGATATACTATGGCAAAAATACCACTACCAGAACGAGGACAGCCTCTAGATCTCACTTATGTTTATCAGATTGCTAATGCTGTAAATGATATTGCATCTCAGGTTACACCAACAAATAACAAGTATGTAACTATTGATACCCCAACTGCTGGCAAGCAAAGCATCAAAACTTCTGAAATGCGTGTTGTGGGAGCATATCGTGACATTAGTAATAAGACAGTTATTGCTGGAAGCCAGGGAACCTTTAGTGTTCCATTCTCAGCAGAGTTTAAGTTCCCACCAGTAGTAACGGCAACCGTTATTAATATTGGTGGTACGGATGCTGGTCGTGATACTTCTGTAGTTTTGACTAGTGTTACAACTGCTGGCGTTGAAGGCGTAGTTACCTTTAATACTGCTGGAAACGTTTCTGTTGGTGTCAATGTAATTATAATCGGTATACCTAATTAATCAGGAGTCCTAATGCAGAAAAAGGGTACGATTGAGGTAGAGGGATACAATAGTGCGCCACCAATTACTGGTCGTAAAAAGGTATGGTTTCTTAATGGAGATCTTGTCAGGGTCCATCATCTAAATAAGTCAAACGGAATTATGTCTGTCTATAACATTACTCAAGACAGACTAGAGAGTTGCCTTATATCTGACTTTAAAAAGAATCGTGAAAAGGCTTTTACTGTAGCAGAAACAGCAGAACTTGTCAATAGGCACAAGAAGTATATGCCATCATTAATGAAACGAGGAATCATTCCATTTCCTACAGGGGCGCAAAAGGGTGGGGCAAGAGGATGGCAAGTAAGAAGTTATTATTCGGAGTCGCAAGTTTACGACATTCGTGATATACTGGCTACCTACCATATTGGTAGACCAAGAAAAGATAAGTTAATAACAAACGACATAACTCCAACACGACAAGAGTTGACACGGAGAATGGGTGATGGTATACTAACTTATACGAGGACTGAAGATGGGCGCTTTATCCCAGTTTGGTCTGAGTCTATATAGTTCTTGAAAGGAACATGGGTATGAATAACGAAGACACAAAGGTAAGCGTTACGCTTGGATACACTCTTAACCTAGGAAATTTTCAGTCATTGAGAATTGACCTTGGTGTAATTGATTCAAAGCGTGATGGCGAAAACACCAATGACGCTTTTGAGCGTGTATATGGTTTTGTAGAGCAGAAGTTGATTGCCAAGATCAACGATGCAAAGTCAGAAATCACTGAATAATGGCTGAACGCAAAGACCGTATGGCTTTGCTCAGTAGATATAGTAAGTTGCACACTGCTAGGTATGAGCAAAAGCCTATGTTGAATCTTAACGTAGAGCAATGGGCTGCAGACGCATTGATTGAGTCATATGGTATGCCTATGTGCTATGAGTTATTGGACTACTATTTTCAGGTAAGTCCAAATCCAGCATGGAAGTACTTTGCCAACTACGCAGATGAGATTATTTCATCACGAAATAGAATTCAGCAAGATATAAAAGAACGAGAAGAGAGACGGAAGATGGCGAGGGCGTGGCTAAGTGAATAGTACCAAAAGCAGATCACTAGCCAAGTCCTTGACCTGGAGACTAGTCGCTATAGTAAGCACATTTATTATTGCTTACTTCATGACTGGAGACTTGACTTTCGCAACTTCATTGACTATAATTTCAAACATAATTAATTTCGTCCTCTATTATTTTCATGAGAGGATTTGGCTTCAGGTGAGGTGGGGTAGAGAGTGAGCAATAGCGAAGCAAAACTGATTAGTGCTGTTCTTCAGGATAAGCAAGTACACGTATTGTTACAGGCAAACGTAGAAAATATTCTAAAGACACACAATGATATTTGGCAGTTCATTAGGAACTATTCAGAACACAATGGCTCTGTACCTCCGACTACCTTGGTTATTGAAAAGTTTAGAGACTTTGCTCCAGTCGATGGAGTTGGATCTACTAAACACCACCTTGAAGAGGTTCAGGCAGAGTTCTTGAATGAAAGTCTTAAGGATATTATTAGGACTGCAGCAACTGAGGTGCAGGGTGGTAATGGGTCTATTGCTCTTGAATCACTAATTACTAAGACATCAGAATTAAAAAAGAATACTGCTGATATTAGAGATATTGACGTAACAGACCTAGAGTCTGCCGTTGCATATTTTGAGAATGTTAAGAAGCAACAAGAACTTGGTGCTATTGGTATCAAGACTGGTCTTCCAGGATTTGACAACTACCTGCCCGCAGGAATTATGCCAGGACAACTTGGTGTGTTCCTAGCCTATCCAGGTATTGGTAAGTCATGGCTATCCCTATACTTTGCGGTGCAGGCATGGAAGCAGGGCAAGTCACCACTAATTATCTCTCTTGAAATGAGCGAGACAGAGGTTCGCAATCGTGTATTTACAATTATGGGAGAGGGCCTGTTCTCACACCGTAAACTCTCAAATGGTCAGGTAGAGATTGAAGACCTAAAGCGTTGGCACTCCAAAGCAGTTGCTGGAAAGCCAGAGTTTCACATTATTTCTAATGATACTGGCGGAGATATTACTCCATCCGTGCTTCGTGGAAAGATTGATCAGTATAAGCCAGACTTTGTAATTGTAGACTATCTCCAGTTGATGAGTCCAAACCAAAAGTCAGACAATGAGACTGTTCGCATGAAGAACCTATCTCGTGAACTAAAGTTGATGGCTATCTCTGAAGCAGTTCCAATTGTGGCTATCTCTTCAGCAACACCAGATGACGTTACAAAACTAGATACTGTCCCTACTCTGGGTCAGACTGCATGGTCTCGTCAGATTGCATACGATGCTGACTGGGTAATGGCACTAGGTCGTGGAACTAATTCAGACATTATTGAGTGTGTATTCCGTAAGAACCGTAATGGTTATATGGGGGAGTTTTTGGTCCAGGTAGACTTTGATAAAGGTTGGTATAAGTACAAAGACTATGAAGATAAGTAGTTATAATATGGTATGGCAAATTTCCACCACAAGCCCATACGGAAGTTCAATCTAAATGGAGTTATCCATGACGATTCTGCTATCTGGAGGCTTAAAGGGGAGTATGTCAGACTACTACTATCAGAGATGAAAATTGCAGGATATGTACCAAGATTTGATATTGACCCAGACTTTACAATAGACTATAATGAGAAGAAGAGATATTTCGAATTTGAATTGTCGATATATGGAGTATACGCAGGGAAAAGGCAGGCAGAATGGATAGTAGGAGTAGACGTAAACAATCCGATATTTACACATCGGAGCAAGTCAAAAGAGTTATCGTCGGATCAGGAATCGAAATCGAATCAGAAGTAGATTCTGATTACATTATTTTCTGCCCATTTCATAATAACAATAGAACACCAGCAGGCGAAGTAGATAAGAATAATGGGACTTTCTTCTGTTTCTCATGCCACCACGTATGTAGCCTAACTGAGTTTGTCATGCATGTATCAGGTAGGACCTACTTTGAATCCGTCAGATACATTAAGTCTAAGGAAACTGCTACAGATTTAACGGCAGAGGTTACTAAGAAATTAATAACTAAACCAGAATTCATGCCATATGACCAGATTCTAATCAAAAGGCTAAACAGCCAGGCACTTGCTTCACCAAGAGCCATGAGATATTTTGCTGGTAGGCTGATTACAGAAGATTCTGTTAAGAAGTTTGCTCTAGGGTATTCTGAGAAGCAGGATATGGTTACAATACCAGTTCACTCTCCAGATGGCATGGAGATTGGTTTTGTTGGTAGATCCGTAGAGGGAAAAGATTTTAAAAATACTCCAGGACTTCCTAAAAGCAAAACACTATTTAATTTACATAGAGTAAAGACTGCTAGTCGTGTATACGTTGTAGAGTCTTCATTCGATGCCATTAGGCTAGA
>JACCDY010173984.1_pt1 | contig 21009 bp, 18 predicted proteins | sample 7446391 | NCBI WGS metagenome assembly JACCDY01 (sample SAMN15323451, study PRJNA562643) | freshwater metagenome | isolation source: river surface water | place: USA:Blue River Watershed | collected 2017-08-18 | reverse complement strand
CCAAAATCTGCTGTACAATCGGCTCCACGTTGAGATTCAGGTAGCAGTGGTGCAGTATCAGTCTGTCATTCCTCACTTGGTTGAGACGGTCATCCGGCGGTGTTCCCGCCTTAACCAGGATATGCAGTGTTTGTGTATCCAATGAAAGGAATTGTCATGGCATCTGGTACTGTCAAATGGTTTAACGACGCAAAAGGCTTTGGTTTCATCACTCCCGATGGCGGCGGCGCAGACCTGTTCGCTCACTTCTCGGCTATCCAGTCGAGCGGCTTCAAGTCGCTGGCGGAAGGCCAGAAGGTTGAGTTCGACGTGGTCAGCGGTCCGAAAGGCCTGCAGGCTTCGAACATCAAGCCCGTCTAAGTCTTCCTTGTCGCCACGGGCGACTGGTTGATACGAAAATCCCCGGCATGCCGGGGATTTTTTATTTCCGCTTTTTTTTCCAGTAGTCCTGCTCCGCAAACGCGCGCCGCAGGAAGTCAACGAAGGTGCGTATCCGCAACGGCAGGTGCTGGCGCTGGGCAAACACTGCGTAGATGTCGTTGCCCTGCGAAGCATACTCATCGAGCACGGTTTCCAGTTGCCCGGACTCGAGCTCGCTGCCCACTTCCCACATTGAACGCCAGGCCAGCCCCTTGCCGGCCAATGACCAGTCATGCAGCACCGCGCCATCGTTGCAGCCCATGGTGCCGGATACTTTCATCGTCACATTGCGACCATTCAGGCGGAAGGTCCAGCCGCGCTGGCTGCCGGCACTGGAGAAGGCCAGGCAGTTGTGCCGCGACAGTTCGTCCGGCGTCTTCGGTCGGCCATGCTTGCGGAAGTATTCCGGCGAGCCGACCACCACGCGGCGGTTGTCTGCCAGTTTCACGCCGACCAGGCTGGAATCCGACAGATCCGCAATCCGGATCGCAACGTCGATGCCTTCGCCGATCAGGTCGACCACACGGTCGTTCAGGTTCAGCGTCAGTGTGACATCGCGGTGCTCGGCAAGGAAGGACGGGATCAGCGGTGCCACATGCTGGCGCCCGAAGCCGGCCGGCGCAGACACGATCAGGTGGCCGCTCGGACGCGCGCTGCGCTCCGAGACCTCAGCTTCGGCATTTTCGAGGTCGTGCAGGATGCGCTGGCAATTTTCGAGGAAGGCGACGCCTTCATTGGTCAGCGCAATCTTGCGCGTGGTTCGCTGCAGCAGCTTCACACCCAGACGTGCTTCCAAGGCATCGAGGCGGCGACCGATCACGGCCGGGGCAATACCTTCGGCGCGGGCCGCTGCCGACAGGCTGCCGCGCGCGGCAACGTCGACGAAGGTGGAAATCTGTTTGAACTGGTCCATGGGCGCCCGGTATTTTTGACCGAAACGCAATAATACTCTGGAAAAGCCCGTGTTTTTCGCCTTGCACGTTAAGGCGGGGGGTGATTAGATACCCGGCAGGTTGAAAACCAGCGATCTGAGTCGCGATTGCGTCAAAACGATCCAATGTAGGCCCGTATGCCGGCCAGCAGCATCTCGATCGAGATCGCGGTCAGGATCAGTCCCATCAGCCTTTCAAAGGCCGTCATCACCGCATCGCCCAAAGCCCGTTGCAGGCGTTCGGCCGACAGCAGCACGGCCAGCCAGACCAGCGCCACCAGTGAGATCACCGCGACATACAGCCACGGCGCCATCGCGCCTTGCGACGAGAACAGCAGCACCGTCACCAGCGCCGACGGGCCGGCCAGTGCCGGTATCGCCAGCGGCACGATCAAGGGTTCTGCCGTGTGGCCATCGGGATTGCCGAAGATGCCCTCGGGCGACGGGAAGATCATTCGCAGCGCGATCAGGAACAGGATCACGCCGCCACCGATGCGCAGCGAGGTCTCGGTCAGCTGCAAGGCCGCGAGGAAGGGGCGGCCGACAAACATGAAGGCCAGCAGCAACACGAAAGCGATCAGGCACTCGCGCACGATCACGTGGCCGCGACGCTCCGGTGCGACCTGCCTCAGTGTCGTGACGAACAGCGGCACATTGCCGAACGGGTCGGTCACCAGTAACAGCAGGATGAAGGACTGAAAGAAGCTTTGCGTCATGGCGGCTCCTCGGTGCGGGGGGCGCGGTCTTGCGCTGTCGCGCCCCGACCGGCCCGGACCCGAAAGCCAGGCCAGGCACCCGCTTCGGTTAGGATGCCATGAAACGCCTGCGGCCATGTCCGCACCGGCGTACCCGCCGCGCACCAGTCCTTCATCATTACAAGAAGAGGAATCCATGGGCAAGCCAGCTTGCAGCGTCGATGGCCACACGGCCAAGCCTCGGAAATCCGGACCCTCGCGCCGCCGCTTCCTGCTCGGCGGACTCGGCATTGCCGGCGCGCTGGTCATTGGCTGGGGCCTGATGCCGCCGCGCCAGCGCCTGGACGCCGAGCCGCCGGAAGATCTTGCCGGTCGCATTCCACTCAATGGCTGGGTGCTGGTGTCGCGCGACAATCGCATCACGGTCATGCTGGCCAAGAGCGAGATGGGGCAAGGCGTGATGACGTCGCTGGCCATGCTGGTCGCCGAGGAGCTGGATGTGCCGCTGGCCATGGTCGATCTGCGGCAGGCGCCGATGCGCAAGATCTATGGCGATACCACGATGGCCGGCGATGGCCTGCCGTTTCATCCCGATGACCCTGGCTGGCTGAAGCGCAGCGTGCAATGGATGACGGCCAAGGCCATGCGTGAAGCAGGCGTGATCGCGACCGGTGGCTCGACCAGCGTCCGCGACAGCTGGTTGCCGATGCGCGAGGCCGGGGCTGCAGCCCGCGCGCGGCTGGTGGCGGCCGCCGCGCGCAACTGGAAAGTGCCGGCTGTCGAGTGCGAGACCGGTGGCGGGCGCGTCATGCACCCGTCCGGCCTGTCGGCCGCTTACGGCGCGCTGGCCGAGGCTGCGTCAGGCATCGGCCCCGTCGACTTCCGTCTCCGTGACCGCAAGGCTTTCAAGCTGATCGGTCGTCCGACCTTGCGCATCGATGCCGATGCCAAGGTCAATGGCAGTGCCGTATTCGGCATGGATGTGAAGCTGCCGGGCTTGCTGTACGCAAGTGTTGCGATGTGTCCGATCGTGGGTGGTTCGCTGGCTTCGTCGAATGCGGAGGCGGTCGCGGCCATGAAGGGCGTGAAAAAGGTCATCAATTTGCCGGCCGATCGTTCCGGCGCACCGGAAGCGGTGGCTGTCGTCGCCGACAGGCGCTGGCATGCGATGCAGGCCGTGAAGAAGCTCGAGCTGGGCTGGGAGCCGGGCGCGCATGCGAAGCTGGGCAGTGTCCGCGAGATGCAGTCACTGGTCGATGCGCTCGATACCGAACAGGGCTATGTGTATCACCGCGCGGGCGACATCGCGGCGCTGGGTGGCGTGAAGACGGTCAGCGCCGAATACCGTGTGCCTTTCCTCGCGCATGCAGCGATGGAGCCCGTCAACTGCACTGCCCAATTCATCGGTGGTCGTGTGAAGCTGTGGGTGCCGACGCAGGCACCGAGCGTGGTGGTGGCTGCCGCAGCGCGCGTTGCGGGGGTATCGGAAGATCGGATCGATCTGCAGGTGAGCTTGCTGGGCGGCGGGTTCGGGCGGCGGCTGGAATCGGACATGGTGGTGCAGGCGGTGATGCTGGCGCGTGACCTGGATGGCGCGCCGGTGCAGCTGGTGTGGCGACGCGAAGACGACCTGCGCCATGATTTCTACCGCCCGGCGGCGGTCGCGCGGCTGTCCGGCATGCTGGACGCGCACGGCAAGCTGCTGGGCTTGCGCAGTGATTCGGCGTCTGGCGCGCCGGGCCAGTCGCTGATGCGGCGCGCGTTCGGCCTGCCCGCGATGGGTCCCGACAAGACGACCTGCGAAGGCCTGTTCGACCATGCGTATGACGTGCCGCACCAGCAGGTGTCGCACGTGATTGTCGATACCCCGGTGCCGGTAGGGCCGTGGCGCTCGGTCGGCCATTCGCACAATGCCTTTTTCAAGGAATGCTTCATCGATGAGCTCGCGCTGGCGGCTGGCAAGGAGCCCGCTGCTTTCCGGCGCGCGATGCTGCAAAGGCACCCGCGCCATCGCGCAGTGCTGGATGCCGCCTTGCGCATCGCCGGCGAGCCCGATGCGGGTCGCGCGCAGGGCATCGCCTTGCACCAGAGTTTCGGCAGCATTGTGGCGCAAGTGGCGGAAGTGTCGGTCGATGGCCGCCGCATCCAGGTGCACAAAGTCAGCTGCGCGATCGATTGCGGTTTGGCCGTGAACCCGGAGGGCGTCCGACAGCAAGTGGAATCGGCGATTGCCCTTGGTTTGTCAGCGGCGCTGAACGACGAGATCACGCTCCGCGATGGCGGCGTGCAGCAGTCGAATTTCCATGACTATCGCACCCTGCGCATTGCCGAGATGCCAGCGATCGACGTGGTGATCCTGCAAGGGGGAGAACAACCGGAAGGGGTAGGCGAGCCGGGCACGCCGCCAGTCGCGCCGGCGGTGGCCAATGCCGTATTCAGGCTGACCGGGCAGCGACTGCGCAGCCTGCCGCTGCGCTTGCCATAGTGGCGATCAGGAACTGATCTCGTCCAGCCGCGCCAGCAGGTTGCACTCGCGCTGCCATTGCTGGCGTTCGGCCGAACCCGCCGCCTCGCGGCGCAGGTCGTCGTCGCTGCGTTCCATCTGCGCTTCCAGCAGGCGGGCGACCTGGCGCGGCTCGGGCATCATCGTGCCGTAGAACGCGACGATATCGTGGTGCTGGATCAGGATGGTCGGGAAATTTTCCACATCGAGGTCGCCGACCAGATCCGCCTGGTCTTCGATGTCGATCCACACGAACAGCGCTTCCGGATGATCACTCGCCAGCGCCTCGAAGCCGGCGCGGTATTGCTTGCAGACGTCGCACCAGCCGGCACACAGGCAGGCCACAACCCAGCGGCCGGATGACAGCGCCGAAGCCAGCTGCGGGAAATTTTCGGGGGCGAGGGAAAGTGCGGACATGGCGCGAATTTTACCCCAGCGCAGCATCGCAGCCGACCGCCCGTCGCACGGTAAAATGCCGGTCATGTCTGCATCATCCCCAGCATTTGCCCCCACCATCCTTGCGATCGAGACCTCCACCGAGCTGGCATCGGTGGCGCTGCTGCATCGCGGCCAGCTGGTTTCGCGCGAATCCAGCGGTGCCCAGACCCATTCGATGAGCGTGCCGGCCATGGTGCAAGCCTTGCTCGCGGACGCCGGACTGAAGGTCGCGCAATGCGATGCGCTGGCGTATGGCATGGGGCCGGGTTCGTTCACGGGCGTGCGCACCGCATGCGGGCTGGCACAGGGATTGGCGTATGGTGCCAGCCTGCGCGTGGCTCCGGTGGTCACCTTGATGGCGATGGCCGAGTCGGTACGGCAATCCATGGCGGGTGATGCCGGCAACCAGGTGCTGGCCGTGCTTGATGCGCGCATGGGTGAGGTGTACTGGGCGCAGTACCGCTACGATGGTCGCTGGCAATGCGTGTCGGAACCGGCCCTGTCGGCCACGTCGGCCGTTGTGGCAGTGGGCACGCCCGTGGTTTGCGGCAATGGCCTGTCGGCCTATCCGGAAGGTTTCGCGCAGCTCGCTGACTTGCAGCGTTTGCCGGCGATCATGCCGCACGCGAATGCCGTGGCGATGCTGGCGACGGACAGGGTGCAAGAGAACACGCTGCTGGCCGCGCGCGATGCGCAACCGCTCTACCTGCGCAACAAGGTGGCATTGACCACGGCCGAGCGCATCGCCGCAGCGGCGCCGGCCTCGACATCGCCGGGTGCGGCCGCTACGGCTACGACTACGACGGGAACCAGCGCATGAACCCGGTGCTGAAGCCGGCGGAGCCTGTATCCCAGGCGGCGGCGCTGCAGTTTTCGTCGATGCGCGTCAGCGATGTCGATGAAGTGACGCGCATCGAGAATGATGCGTATCCGTTTCCCTGGACTCGCGGCAATTTCCTCGATTCGCTCGACAGCGGCTATGACGCCTGGGTGCTGCGCGAATCCGGCGAGCGGCTGGTCGGCTATTTCCTGCTGATGCCCGTGGTCGACGAGATGCATTTGCTGAACATTACGGTACGGCCGGATGTGCAGGGGCAGGGCCTGGGCAGCCGGCTGATGGGCAAGGTGCGCGAGCGCGCCGCTGCCGCTGGCATGGCATCGATCCTGCTCGAAGTGCGGCCGTCGAACGAGCTCGCGCTGGCGGTCTACCGGCACATCGGCTTCGAACAGATCGGCGTGCGCAAAAATTACTATCCGGCGGCGGCCGGCAGCCGCGAAGATGCGATCGTGATGCGCTTGCCCCTGGGCGACGCACCCCGCAAAGATCAACACGGAGAAGGGCGATGACGAACGCGGAACGCCTGCGCAAGCTGCAGCAGATGGGACTCGGCCCGGTCTGGGTGCGACGAGGCATCGAAGCACAGGATGCTGCCAATGCGGCATCGGATCCGGTCAGGCACGCGCTGAACGAAGGCGAGCCGCATGGGCCGCTTGGGCCGTATGCGACGGATGCGGCGCACGCCGCTGCCGCAGCCATGATGCCGGACACGATGTCGACTGCTGCACCAGTGCATGGCGCAGACGGCGCCCCATCAAGGTCTGCCGATGAGATCGCTGCGATGGACTGGGACACGCTGGAAGCGTCGATACGTTCGTGCACCCGCTGCCGCCTGTGCGAAGGTCGCAAGCTGGCAGTGCCCGGCGTCGGCGACCGCAAGGCGCGCTGGTTGTTCGTTGGCGAAGGCCCGGGGCGTACCGAGGATCAGCAGGGCGAACCTTTCGTCGGCCCGGCCGGCAAGCTGCTCGACAACATGATGCACGCACTCGGCCTGGCGCGCGGCGAGGCGACGTATATCGCAAACGTGGTCAAGTGCCGCCCGGTCGGCCCCGATGGTCGTGACCGTCCGCCGTCGGCCGAAGAAAGCGCTGCCTGCCGTCCTTACCTCGAACGTCAGGTCGCGTTGATCCAGCCGGACATCATCGTCGCCCTCGGCAAGGTCGCGGCGCTGGCCCTGCTCGGCCTGCCGGAAGACAGCTCGCTGTCCAGCGTGCGCGGCAAGCCCGCGAGTTATGGCGGCCGTCCGCTGCTGCCGACCTTCCATCCCGCTTACCTGCTGCGCAAGCCGGCCGACAAGGCACTGGCCTGGCGCGATCTCTGCGCGGCCAAACGTCTCGCCGACCCGCAGTAAGCGGCGAGTCACTCGGATGCGAGCAAGAGACGCTGGCCATTCTGGCCGTTCCGCATGAACGTCGATCCCGGGTTGGCAAACATGGCCCCGCTGCAGCGCGATTTTCTGCGGCGCTGGCCGACGCTGCGCAATCCTCATGTGCGCGCACTGGCATGGCTGCTGACGGCGCCCGACCTGCTCGATGCCGGCGCGCCGCGCTGGCACGGCCGCATCGCGCGCCTGCCTTCCGATATCGTTGCCACGGAACGCGACTGGCTGCTGCAGCTGGATGCGCAGCCGCAGGCATTGGAAGCCTTCCTGAATGTCCATCCGTTCACGCGACTCGGCCGTTATGCGGAGAACCTGCTCGAATGGTATTTCCGCCATGGTGGCGTGCTGCATGCCCATGGCGTGCAAGTCCGCACGCCACGGGCTGCAGGCGGTGAGGACACGATAGGCGAGTTCGATTTCCTGCTGCACCTCGATACCGGTTTCACGCACTGGGAACTGGCGACCAAGTTCTACCTGCTGTGTTCCGACGATCCTGCCGTGCAGGATGTGCAGCAGGCCGATTATTTCGTCGGGCCCAATCTCGCCGATACCCTGGGCCGCAAGATGCGCAAGATCCTCGACCGGCAACTGGCGCTGGGCAATGCGCCGGCTGCGGCAGCGTTGTTGCCGCAACCGCTGGTCGCCGCGCAAGCACTGGTCAAGGGCTGGCTGTTCTATCGGCGCAGCGATGCGGCGCCCTGCAGCGACACCGGCATCTCGCCCGCGCATTGCCGCGGCTGGTGGTGCACCTTGTCGGAGCTGGACGCGCACGCGGGATCGCACCTTGCGTTGCTGTCACGGCTGGAGTGGATGTCGCCGGCCCGCTTGTCGGATGATCGCGTGCTGTCGCCGCAACAGGCGATGCAAAGACTGGCGCAGGGTTTTGCCAGCGATGGCATGCCGGTGATGGCGGCGTCGCTGCAGCGGGACGGTGATGCGTGGGTGGAAAGCGATCGCGGCTTCGTGGTGCCGGACTCATGGCAGCTGGAAGCCTTGCGGCGAACCAGGGCGTAGATGGAAGACGGCGTGCAGCGCCGACGCGCTGCGCACGCAAGGGTCAGGTGCCGAAGTGCTTTTGCTCGCCGATCAGGTGCAGTGAATCGTATTCGCGCTGATTGGCTGCATGCCGTTTCATCACCAGCCACATGATGACGGAGACGAACAGGCCGAACAGCACGATGACGACGTAGATCGACAGGTCCAGCCTCACCAGCAACGCATACAGGCCCAGCATCACCAGGATGGACAGGTTTTCACTGAAGTTCTGCACCGCGATCGAATGGCCGGCGCTCATCAGCACGTGGCCGCGGTGCTGCAATAGCGCATTCATCGGCACCACGAAGTAACCGGACAGCGCGCCGACCAGCACCAGTAACGGGTAGGCAATGCCGGTCGATGTCACCATCGTCATCACGCAGACGATCAGGCCCATCGCGAAACCCAGCGGCATCACGCCCAGCGACTTTTTCAGCGGCACCATGCGGGCCGCGCCCATGGCGCCAAACGCGACGCCAAAGGCCACCACGCCCTGCAGGATCGCGCCGCGCGACAGCGGCATGCCGAGTGCGCTTTCGGCCCACTTCAGCACGATGAATTGCAGTGTCGCACCCGCGCCCCAGAACAGCGAAGTCACTGCCAGTGAAATCTGGCCCAGGCGGTCGCGCCACAGCGTGACCAGGCAATGCGAGAAGTCGACCACCAGCCGCCACGGTGTATGTTCCTGGCGCGGATAGTGTGCGCCGGTGCGCGGTATCTTCAGGTTGAACAGCGAGGCCAGGATGTACATCACCATTACGATGCCCAGCGCCACCTCCAGCGACAGGCCCAGCTTCAGCGGATTGAAGGTCAGCAGGCGGTTGAGCAGTTCTGCAAACTGCGCACTCACCAGCGCCCCGCCGAGCACGGTGCCGAGGATGATGGAGAGCACGGTCAGGCCTTCGATCCAGCCATTGGCCATCACCAGCTTTTCGGCGGGCAGCAATTCGGTCAGGATGCCGTACTTGGCGGGCGAGTACGCGGCCGCGCCGAAGCCGACCACGGCATAGGCGATCAGGGGATGGACGCTGAAGAACATCAGCATGCAGCCTGCAATCTTGACCAGGTTGGTGATGAACATCACCCGGCCTTTGGGGAAGGCGTCGGCAAAGGCGCCGACGAAAGGCGCCAGCACCACATACGAGGTGACGAAGAACAGCTTCAGCATCGGCGTCATCCACGCCGGCGACTGCATCGCAGTCAGCGCGGAGATGGCGACGATCAGCAAGGCATTGTCGGCGAGCGAAGAAAAAAACTGCGCCGCCATGATGATGTAGAAGCCGCGATTCATTCGGGGAATTCTTTGCTGGAGGGGCTGCTGACTTGGGCGGCTTGCTTTATACCACGAAAAGCCCGCGCCCCTTGCCGATACCCGACCCCGGCATGCCTGACAAGAACAGGCATGGCGCCCGGATGTCTGCGTCGGACGCGGCAGTGGCTGCGGTTAAAATAGAGCGCACAAATACAGATACGCAGCCCGCCTGATGCCCAGACCCCTCATTGCCATCACCGACATCGCCGCGATGCAGTCCAACCTGTCCGTCGCGAAAGCTGCGATGCCGGACGCGCGGGTATGGGCAGTCGTGAAGGCCGATGGCTATGGCCACGGGTTGGCGTGGGCGATGCAGGGCTTCGCGCAAGCGGATGGCCTGTCGCTGGTCGAGCTCGACCGTGCGGTGCGGCTGCGCGAACTGGGCTGGACCAAGCCTGTCCTGATGATCGAGGGCATGTTCTCGGTGGCCGACGTCGCCGACATGCAGGCGCACGCACTGCAGCCCGTCATCCACAATCAAGAACAGCTGGCCATGCTGGCATCGGCACCGACCGGTGCGCCGCTCGACGTGCACCTGAAGATCAATACCGGCATGAACCGCCTCGGCTTTGCGCCAGACAAAGTGCGCGACGCCTATGCGACGCTGAAAACGCTGCCCGTCGTGCGCAGCATTTCACTGCTCACGCATTTCGCGAATGCAGAAAACCCGTCCGCCGCGCTGACGCCGGCCGTGCAGATGGAACGCTTCCGCGCCTGCACTGACGGCTTGCAGGCGCCTGTGAGCTTGTCCAATTCCGCGGCACTGCTGCTGCAAGGCCAGATACAGGGCGACTGGGTGCGTCCCGGCGTGATGCTGTATGGCGCGTCGCCCGGTGGCGGCAGTGCCGAATCTTTTGGCTTGAAGCCGGCAATGACCCTGAAGGGCGAACTGATTTCCGTGCAATCGCTGCAGGCAGGCGACAGTGTCGGCTATGGCAGCACCTTCACTGCCGACCAGCCGATGCGCATCGGCATCGTCAGCTGCGGCTATGCGGATGGCTATCCGCGCCATGCGCCCACCGGTACGCCTGTCATCGTTGATGGCGTCCGTACCCGCATCCTCGGTCGCGTATCGATGGACATGCTGAGCGTCGACCTCGGCCCGGTGCCATCCGCTCAGGTCGGCAGCAGCGTGATTTTGTGGGGCGAAGGCTTGCCGATCGACGACGTGGCCGAGGCCGCCGGCACCATTGCGTATGAATTGATGTGCGCGATCACGCCGCGCGTGCGCCGCGAGGCGCGCCGGCCGCTGGCCGCCAACTGACCGGGCGACAACGATGGCCAAGTCAAAGACCAATTACACCTGCACCGAATGCGGCGGCATCTCCAACAAATGGGCCGGACAGTGCCCGGCCTGCGGCAAATGGAACACGCTGGTCGAGACGCTGATCGAGACGGTCAGCAACCGTTACTCGGCGCAACCGCAGGGACTGGTGCAGGGCGCGCCGGTGATGAAGCTGGCCGATATCGAAGCCGCCGACGTGCCGCGCTTCGGCACCGGCATCGATGAATTCGACCGCGTGCTCGGCGGCGGCCTGGTGGCGGGCGGCGTGGTGCTGATCGGTGGCGATCCGGGCATCGGCAAGTCGACGCTGCTGCTGCAGGCGCTGGCCAACCTGTCACGCATCAAGAAAGTGCTGTACGTGAGTGGCGAGGAATCCGGCGCGCAGGTCGCGTTGCGCGCCCGTCGGCTAGCCGTCGATGCGGCCGACCTGCAGCTGCAGGCCGAGATACAGCTGGAAAGAATCCTCAATACGCTGGCTGAGCAAAAGCCGCAGGTGGCGGTGATCGACTCGATCCAGACCTTGTATTCTGATGCGCTGACCTCGGCGCCCGGCTCGGTGGCGCAAGTGCGCGAATGCGCGGCGCAACTGACGCGAGTGGCCAAGCAATCGGGCATCACCATCATCCTGGTCGGCCATGTGACGAAAGAGGGCGCGCTGGCCGGGCCGCGCGTGCTTGAGCACATCGTCGACACCGTGTTGTACTTCGAGGGCGATACGCATTCGAGCTTCCGTCTGGTGCGCGCTTTCAAGAATCGCTTCGGCGCCGTCAACGAGCTGGGCGTGTTCGCGATGACCGACAAGGGCTTGAAGGGCGTCTCCAACCCGTCCGCGCTGTTCCTGTCGCAGCACGAGAACCAGGTGCCCGGCTCCTGCGTGATGGTCACCCAGGAAGGCACGCGGCCGCTGCTGGTCGAGATACAGGCGCTGGTCGATGCGTCGCATGTGCCGACCGCGCGCCGCCTGTCGGTGGGCCTGGAGCAGAACCGCCTGGCGATGCTGCTGGCCGTGCTGCACCGTCACGCGGGCGTGGCCGCGTATGACCAGGATGTGTTCATCAATGCCGTCGGCGGCGTGAAGATCACCGAACCGGCGGCCGACTTGCCGGTGCTGCTGGCGATACAGTCGTCGATGCGCAGCAAGCCGCTGCCCCAGGGCATGGTCGCGTTCGGCGAAGTGGGCCTGGCCGGCGAGATCCGGCCCGCGCCGCGCGGGCAGGAAAGGTTGCGCGAGGCAGCGAAGCTGGGCTTCTCGGTGGCGCTGGTGCCCAAGTCCAACCTGCCGAAACAGAAGATCGAAGGCTTGCAGGTGATCGGCGTTGAACGCATCGACGAAGCGATGGCCAAGGTGCGCGAGCTGCAATAGCGGTTGAAGTCGCCGGGATGACGAGGACAACAACGCGCTGTCCATTGTCGGCCTGCGGCCGGTCATTTGCCCGTCAAGGCGCTGATGCCGTCATCCCGGCGAATGCCGGGAACCCGTGTCGCCGATCCCGTCGCGAAGCTCAGCGCCCGCTGACAAGCGATGAAAGATAGTCTCCCGCGCCATCAGCCGCACCGCCTTCGGGGTGGGCTTCGCAGTACCGGTCGATGCCCTTGATGGCCGCATCGGCGGCGTAAGGGTCGTCATTGTATTTGTCGGTGCCGGTCTTGCGGCGGTCTTCATGCGCCATGCTGAGGGGCGCCAGGAAGGCGTTGGTCCAGGTCTTCTTCGTCGCTGCTTCCAGCGTCATCCAATCCTTGCACGAATGATCGCCAAACAGGCTGGCGGCGAAAGTCGGTGCGTGTGCGGCAAACATCAGCAACGCCACCAGCGCGGGACCCGCGAGCGCGTGCCTTGCCGTGTTGCCCGAGTCGTAGTCGTGAAATCGTGTGTGCATGTGCTGCTTTGCAGAGTGATGAATCAGGAGGGAACTGTATCAGTTTCAAGACGCCGTTGCCGCCATCAGCAGGCTGGCTGACCGCAGGCCGCTGCGCACCGCGCCCTCGATGGTGGCCGGATAGTCTCCCTGCGTGTAATCCCCGGCCAGCCACAGCCCGGCCTGAGCCGTGCGGTTGTCCGGGCGTGGCAGGTCCGGCACGCAGGCGAAGGTGGCGCGCTTCTCAGTCACGGCCTTGCGCCAGAGCGGATGCGCGAGCGCCGGCATCTGAAGCGCCTGCGCCAGTTGCGCGCCCACGTCGGCCGTCAAGGTGTCGTGACCCTCGGCGATCGCCGTTTCGGACGCGCTGACCACCACGGCCAGCAAGCCGGCCTGCGATGCGTCGAGCTGCCCGCGGTCGAACACGAACTGTCCCCAACGGCGCGTTGCCGGATCATCTTGCAGCGCAAGGAAAGGGTGGGGCAGCACAAGCTGCCTGTCGTATTGCAGGTAGCAGGTGGTAATGGGCTCGTAGCCGTAGTCTGGAACGTCGGCCAGGCCCGCCAGCAGCGACTGGGCATTCGACGGCGAAGTCGCCACGATCACGTCGTCATGCCATCCATCGACGCCATCACCTTGCACGCGCCAGCGGCCATTGGTATCGGCGTCGTCGTTCGACAACTGTCGGATATGTGCGCCGAAGGTGACCGTGCCACCGTGCTTCTGCACGTAGGCGAGCGCCGCGTCCGGGAACAGCGCGGACAGGTCGGCGCGCGGCAGCAGCATGTCGGAGGCTTGGCGCTTCGCGGCGAGGCTGTCGCGCAGGACGTTCAGGAAGATTTTCGCGGAGGCCCGATCCGGTGGCGTGTTGAGCGCAGCAATGCACAAGGGCCGCCACAGGAGCCGGGTCAGGCGTTCGGTCTGGTCGAATCGCTCCAGCAACGCGGACACGCTGCAATCGACCTTGAGCTGCCAGTCCATCCAGCGCGCGGCACTGGCAAAGCGCGCCATGGCCAGTTTGTCCGACGGGGCAAGTCCTTTGGCGCGCAGCACGCCCAGCGCCATGTGCAGCGGCGCAGGCAGGCGAGGCGCCACAAGTTGCATGCCGTCCCCGTGTTCGGGGTAGCGCATTTGCATCGGCAGCCGCATCAGCAGCGAGGCCGGTTCCAGTCCGGCCAGATGCATCACGTGCAGCGTGTCGCGATAGGCGCCGAGCAGGATGTGCTGGCCATTGTCGAGCGCGAGGCCGTTGAGTTCGATGCGTCGCGCGCGGCCTCCCGCCATGCGTGCCGCTTCGTACACATGCACCTCGCAGCCGCGGCGCGCCAGTTCGACGGCCGCTGCGCAGCCGGCCCAGCCGGCGCCGATCACGGCGACGTCGCGGCGGTTGCGGTTGGCGTTCATCAGGTGTGGGCGCAGGCCGGCGTTCAGCCGCGTATCCAGGTTTTCCATGCCAGCCACAGCTTGCGCAGCGGCGTCAGCGAAATGCGGTGCTTCAGCACATGGAAGCCATCGCGCTCGACTTCATCGAGCACGGCGCGATAGATCGCAGCCATGATCAGGCCGGCGCGTTGCGAGCGGCGGTCGGCGGCGGGCAGCAGGGCCATCGCTTCATCGTACAGCGCATGCGCGCGGCGGGCCTGGAAACGCATCAACGCTTCGAAGCGTTCACTGTGTTCGCCGCGCAGGATTTCGGCGGCCGTCACGCCATGCTGCTGCAGCTCCGAGATCGGCAAGTAGATGCGGCCACGGCGCGCATCCTCGCCAACGTCGCGGATGATGTTGGTGAGCTGGAAGGCCAGCCCGAGCTTTTCCGCGTACTGCAGCGTAGTCGGCTGCGTGTAGCCGAAGATGCCGGCCGACATGATGCCCACCACGCTCGCCACATGCCAGCAATAGCGCTGCAACGCCATGTAATCGAGATAGCGGGTCTGGGTCAGGTCCATCTCCATGCCTTCAATCACGGCCAGCAGGTGTTCGCCGCGGATATCGAAGGGCCGCAGGTGCGGCAGCAGTGCCTGCGTGACCGGATGGGTCGGGCTGCCGGCCAGCATCTGCGCCACTTCCTTGCGCCACCAGGCCAGCGAAGTCTGCGCAACCTGCGCATCGCTGGTCTCGTCGACCACGTCGTCGACTTCGCGGCAGAACGCATACAGCGCCGTGATCGCCGCGCGGCGCGGCGGCGGCAGGAACAGGAAGCTGTAATAGAAGCTGGAGCCGCTCTGGGCTGCCTTTTGCTGGCAGTACTGGTCTGGAGTCATGGGGGCGAATGCTAGCCGACAAAGCGCAGGGAGCGCCAGCCTAACCGCAGCCAGTCACCTTTGCCGAGCTTGGGGCGATGGCGGAAGACGTCATGGCCGGCGTTCTCGATTTTCTCGAGGATGCGCAGGCCGCCCAGCACGATGAAGCGCAATTCCCAGCCGAGCCGGCCCTGGACCCGGCGCGCGAGCGGCGCGCCGGCCAGCATCAATGCACGTGCGCGATCGACTTCGAATTGCATGAATGCGTGCCAGCGCTCGTCGATCCGGCCTTGCGCAATCTGCTGTTCGTCGATGCCGAAGCGCTGAAAGTCTTCCTGCGGCAGGTAGATCCGCGCCTTCTGCCAGTCGATCGCGACATCCTGCAAGAAATTGATGACCTGCAGCGCACTGCAGATCGCATCACTCATGGTCAGCAGCGCCGGATCGCGTTCGCCGTGCAGCGCCAGCATGATGCGGCCGACCGGGTCGGCCGAGCGGCGGCAATAGTCGAGCAATTCGTCCCAGCTCGCATAGCGTGTCTTGGCGACGTCTTGGCGAAATGCTGACAGCAGGGCTCGCAGCGGGCCCGTGTCCAGCGCAGGGTATTCGGTGATCACGGTGGCCAGTTCGACAAACAGCGGCGAGCTTGCGGGTTGGCCAGCGTCGATGCGATCCAGTTCGACCTCGTATGCATCAAGCGCGGCGATGCGCTCCGTCGGTAGCGCGTCACCTTCGTCGGCGATATCGTCGGCGCTGCGCGCAAAGGCGTAAATCACGCGAACGGCAGCGCGCATGCGAGCCGGCAGCAGCGGCGAGGCGACCGGGAAATTTTCGTAATGCGACAGATAAGCGGACGTTGAGTGGGCGGCAGGCATGGAGGCTCGGGCAATTCTGTTCAGATGACGCTTCGACGCAAATGCGCTACCGCGCTCCCGGCAGGACGTTTCAGTAGACGTTCCTGAACTAAATGACAAAAAAAATTCGCTTTGGCTATAATTCCTGACCGCTGAGTCAGTTAGATTTCAACCTGCCTCGACGTCATATTTAGCAAATTATTATTGCAATTCGAGCCTTGCCCGAAGCAGGCCGAATGGTAAAGGAAAAACATGACTCAACGCGTGTCCCCACGTCACGGCATGCTGCTCGCACTGATGGCTGCGCTGGCCTTGTCTGGCTGTTCGAAGAAGGTCGAAAAGACTGAAGACCTGCGTCCGGTGCGTGCTGTCACGGTGTCGCCGGCGGGCGCTTCGGCCGTGGTTGAACTGTCGGGCGAGGTCGTGCCGCGTTATGAGTCGCGCATCGGTTTTCGCGTTGGGGGCAAGATCATCGCGCGCAAGGTCGAAGTCGGCACGGTCGTTCGTCGTGGGCAGTTGCTGATGCAACTGGATGCGACCGACTTGCAGCTGGGGCAGGCGCAGGCGAAAGCGGCCGTGGCTGCCGCCGACAGCAACCTGTCGCTGGCGAAAGCGGAGCTGGAACGCTATCGCGAACTGAGGCAAAAGAATTTTGTCAGCCAGGCGGTGCTCGATGCAAAGGACGCCGCGTACAAATCGGCGCTGGCCAGCCATGAACAGGCCAGCGCGAGCCTGAAGGTACAGGCCAACCAGACCGGCTATGCCAGCCTGGTGGCAGACGCCGATGGCGTGGTGACCGGCATCGACGCCGAAGTCGGGCAGGTGGTCAGCGCGGGCGCGCCGGTGGTGCGCATTGCGCGTACCGGCGAGACCGAGGTGCGCGTCAGCATTCCGGAAGACCAGGTCGAATTGCTGCGCAAGGCGGTGGACGTGAAGGTCCGCACCTGGGCGCATCCCGGCGAAGCTCTTGCCGGCCATGTGCGCGAGATCGCGCCGGTGGCTGATCCGTCCACCCGCACCTTCACCGCGAAAGTGGCAATACCGAAGGCCGGCAATGACGTTCGCCTCGGCATGACGGCCACCGTTGCCTTTGCAAGCGCTGCCGCACCCGGCATTCGCTTGCCGCTGACGGCGCTGTTCCACAACAAGGACGCGACCTCGGTGTGGGTCGTCGACAAGGGGGCAGTGCATCTGGTGCCGGTGCAGCTGGCCGGCGCCAGCGGCAACGACGTCCTGATCGCCGCCGGCCTCGACCATGGGCAGACCGTGGTGACGGCCGGCGTCAATATGCTGCGCGAAGGCCAGAAGGTGACGGTGCTGGGGCAGGAGCTGGCGTCGATCAAGGCATCGGCAGCAGCCTCCCCTGATGGCGCCGATGGCGACAAGGCTGCCGAGGCATCCAAGCCATGAATCATCGCCTGAACCTGTCGCGCTGGGCGCTCGAACACATCCCCTTCATCCGCTACCTGATGGTGGTGCTGGTGCTGGGCGGCGTCATGAGCTATTCCAAGCTCGGGCAGGACGAAGATCCGCCGTTCACCTTCCGCGCGATGGTCGTGCGTGCCTACTGGCCCGGCGCAAGCTCGGTGCAAATGGCCGAGCAAGTCACCGATAAAATTGAAAAAACGCTGCAGGAAGTGCCCTATGCAGACAAGATCCGCAGCTATTCGAAGCCTGGTGAAACGCTGATCATCCTCGAGCTGCGCGAATCGGCACCGCCGAAGGACGTTGCCAATTCCTGGTACCAGGTGCGCAAGAAGGTGAGCGACATGCGCGGCATGCTGCCGGGTGGCGTGGTCGGGCCTTTTTTCAATGATGAGTTCGGCGATACCTTCGGTTCCATCTTCGCGCTGTCGGCCGATGGCTTCACGATGGCCGAGGTCAAGGAATATGCGGACTTCGTGCGTCAGCAATTGCTGGGCGTGCCTTCGGTCGCCAAGGTCGAGCTGTATGGCGTGCAGGACGAGAAGGTCTTCATCGAGTTTTCGTCGAAGAAATTCGCGCAGCTGGGCATCCCGTTCGAGCAGGTGGTCCAGCAGATCAATGCGCAGAACGCCGTCGAGGGCAGCGGCGTGCTGGTGACGCCGACCGATAACTTGCAGGTGCGGGTGTCGGGCCAGACCCGCAACGTGAAGGAACTGGAGAATTTGCCCTTGCGCGCCAACGGCAACAGCTTCCGCCTCGGCGATTTCGCGAAGGTCACGCGCGCCTATCAGGACCCGCCGCGCGACAAGATGCGCTACAACGGCAAGGAAGTGATCGGCCTCGGGGTGGCGATGGAAAAGGGCGGCGACATCATCGTGCTCGGTCGCCTGCTCGAACAGAAGGCGGCCGAGATCCAGGCCAAGCTGCCGGTCGGCATACGGCTCGAGCGCGTGGCCGACCAGCCACGTGCCGTCGCGCAATCAGTCAATGAATTCCTGAAGGTGCTGGCCGAGGCGGTGTTCATCGTGCTGGCGGTAAGCTTTGTGTCGCTCGGCCTGCACACCAAGCCGTTCCGCATCGACGCCCGCCCGGGCCTGGTGGTGGGTCTGACCATACCGCTGGTGCTGGCGGCGACTTTCCTGGCGATGCGCATTTTTGGCATCGACTTGCACAAGATCTCGCTGGGCGCGCTGATCATTGCGTTGGGCCTGCTGGTGGATGACGCGATCATCGCTGTCGAGATGATGGTGCGCAAAATGGAAGAAGGGCTGTCGCGCTTCGACGCGGCGACCTATGCCTACACCTCGACCGCGATGCCGATGCTGACGGGCACCCTGATCACGGCGGCCGGCTTCCTGCCGATCGGTTTTGCGAAGTCGGTGGCCGGCGAATACACGTTCTCGATGTTCTCGGTGAACGTGATCGCGCTGCTGATCTCATGGGTGGTGGCGGTGATGTTTACGCCCTATATCGGTTATTTGTTGCTGCGCGTGAAGCCGGCCACCGATGCCGACGGCCATCACGAACTCTTCGACACGCCTTTCTATACCCGTCTGCGGCGCGTCGTGAATTGGTGCGTCGAGTTCCGCAAGACTACGATCGTGCTGACGCTGGGCGGCTTCATGCTGGGCGTGTTCGGGTTCAAGTTCATCGAGCAGCAATTCTTCCCGGATTCCTCGCGTCCCGAGCTGATGGTCGAGATGTGGTTGCACGAAAGTTCGTCGTATCAGGCGACCGAGGCGCAGGCGAAGAAGTTCGAGCAATTCATCATGCAACAACCAGGGCTGGAGAGCGTGACGACCTATGTCGGCACCGGCAGCCCGCGTTTCTACCTGCCGCTGGACCAGATCTTCCCGCAGTCGAATGTCGCGCAGCTGGTGGTGCTGCCGGTCGATGCAAAGGCGCGCGAGGTGATGCGACTGAAGATCATCGAGGCCTTCAAGACCGACTTCCCCGAAGTGCGCGGCCGCGTGAAGCTGCTGCCCAACGGTCCGCCGGTACCTTACCCGGTGCAGTTCAAGGTGAGCGGCACCGATATCGACAAGGTGCGCACGATCGCCGATGAAGTGAAGGCCATCATGCGCAAGAACCCGAATGCGATCGGCGTCAACGACAACTGGAACGAGTCGGTGAAGGTGCTGCGCATCGATCTCGACCAGGACAAGCTGCGCGCGCTGGGCATCAGCTCGCAGAGCGTGATGCGGGCGGCGAACACCATCCTGTCAGGCAGCACCGTCGGCCAGTTCCGCGACCGCGACAAGCTGATCGATATCGTGATGCGCATGCCGGTGGAGGAGAGGGCAACCATTACTGCGCTGAACAGCGCCAGCATCCCGGCCGGCAATGGCCGCGCTGTTCCACTGTCGCAGCTGGCGACGCCACACTTCGTCTGGGAGCCGGGCGTGGCCTGGCGCGAAGGGCGTGACTGGGCGATCACGGTGCAATCCGATGTCGTCGATGGCGTGCAGGGGCCGACGGTATCGATGCAGGTCGATCCCGAGCTGAATGCGCTGCGCGCGAAGCTGCCGCCGGGCTACCAGGTCAAGCTGGCTGGCGCCATCGCTGACAGCGGCAAGGCGCAGGATGCGATCGCGGCCAATGTGCCGCTGGTGATTTTCATCGTGTTCACGCTGCTGATGCTGCAGCTGCACAGTTTTTCGCGTTCCTTGCTGGTGTTCCTGACCGGGCCGCTGGGTGTGGCTGGCGCGGCGCTGGCGCTGCTGATCCTGCAGCGTCCGTTCGGCTTTGTCGCTCAGCTGGGCGTGATCGCGCTGTTCGGCATGATCATCCGTAACTCGGTGATCCTGGTTGACCAGATCGAGCAGGACATCGCGGCCGGCACCCCGGCCTGGGATGCGATCGTGGGCTCGGCGGTGCGCCGATTCCGTCCCATCGTGCTGACGGCAGCCACGGCCGTGCTGGCCATGATCCCGCTGTCGCGCTCGGTGTTTTGGGGCCCGATGGCGGTGGCGATCATGGGCGGGCTGATCGTGGCCACGCTGCTGACAGTGCTGTTCCTGCCCGCCTTGTATGCAGCCTGGTTCAGGGTGAAGCGACCTGCTTGACGGGTAACGCTTGCTGATCGTCTCACGCCGCTGGCTCCCGGCTTGCGCCGGGATCCAGTGCCTTTTGATATTTAAGGCCGGTCAGGGCGATTTTCAGCTAAAATCGCGGGCTGTAGTCAAACAAGCCACGAGTACGGCGACGCAGGGCGACCGCTTTGACACTGGGGTCGCCCTTTGCATTTCTTGAAACGGAAGCTGGCTGCACGCTGACGAGGCGGCATTGGCGCCGTTGTCGCGAGGATGGCGAAATTGGTAGACGCACCAGGTTTAGGTCCTGACGCCAGCAATGGTGTGGGGGTTCGAGTCCCCCTCCTCGCACCAACCGAATGATGATTAACTTTTTGGACGATTCACATGGCAACTGCAGTCGAAACCCTGGAAAAACTTGAGCGCCGCGTCACGCTGACCGTGGCACTGGCCGACGTCAATGCCGAGGTCGAAAAGCGCCTGAAGGTGCGTGCACGCACTGCGAAGGCGCCGGGTTTCCGACCGGGCAAGGTGCCGATGAAGATGGTCGCCGCGCAGTATGGCGCGATCGTCGAGAATGAAGTCCTGAACGACAAGGTGGGCCAGGCCTTCGCCGAAGCCACGGTGGAAGCGCAGCTGCGCGTCGCCGGTTTCCCGAAGATCGAGCCCAAGGCCGACGAAAAGGCGGACGGCGCGCTGGTGTTCCAGGCGACCTTCGAGGTGTACCCGGAAGTGAAGATCGGTGACCTGGCTGCGGTTGAAGT
>JACCDY010852066.1_pt1 | contig 21016 bp, 31 predicted proteins | sample 7446391 | NCBI WGS metagenome assembly JACCDY01 (sample SAMN15323451, study PRJNA562643) | freshwater metagenome | isolation source: river surface water | place: USA:Blue River Watershed | collected 2017-08-18 | reverse complement strand
GCGCCCCCGCCCCCGCTACCGCCGGGCACCCCGGTTCTGGTGAGAACACCAGATTGATCCCAGGAGCCCCCACCGCCACCGCCCGTGCCGCTCACGGTCGAGAAGTTGCCGGCCGAGCCGGAGCCGCCGATACCGCAGGAGCCGCCCCCAGCGCCGGCTCCACCGGCGCCGACGGTGACTGGGTAGTTGCCCGGCGTAACCGGGAACACGCTCTCGGCCGATGCGCCTCCGCCCGAGGTAGAGCCTACGACCGAGGTCCTGTAACCTCCCGCGCCCCCTCCGCCAGCGTAGGTGGAGGACCCGCCCGCGCCGCCGGCGATGACGAGGTACTCCACGGTCCCGGCGCCGGAGTTCACGGTAAACGTGCCGGAGGTGGTGAACGTATGGACTTTATAGCCGGTGATGGTCGTCAGCGTACCCCCGGTAGCGCTGAGCGACTGGCCCGGCCACGCGTTGGCGCGGGTCCACCGGTAATGCTCAGGGGTCGTCCAGCGGCCGGACGCTGCCGATACTGATGGGGTGTTGCGGGGGCCGATATAACCCCCGTTGGCCTTGATGGGCATCGTTCTCTGGTGGTATCAGTGCTGTTATGGACGGCTCTTACCTGGGCCGTAGTCTTAATTTCAAGGGTATATGTGGATCAGCGCAGACCCTTGGAAGCTCTCATCGCCGCGAGGCGTTGCGCGCCGTATTGGCGGATCGCTACGGCCTTAGGATCTTCTGGTTTCACAGCCGCAATGTCAGAAGCTTTCGGGCTTTTCTTCTTCTTGGGCTTGTGCTCCTCAACCACGGGTTCCGGCACGGTGGGCTCATTCTGGCGGGATGCCTCCTCGACCTTGGCTTCGATGTCTGCTTCCAGCGCTGCCAATTCAGCCTCTAGGGCTGCAAGTTCCTGCTCTTCGTTCATCTTAGGGTTGTGTAGAGATTGTGGTCTTCAATCGCCCGAGCGAAAGCCCTTGGCGCCGATCTTAGGGAAGAACCCGATACCGCGGCCGGGCTTAAGTTTCTGCACTCCAGGAGTCTCGATCTCCTTAGGGTGCCAAGCTGGGTAGCCCTGGTGAGCGTGTTCGGACTCGCGAGCCCACTCACGCCCAAGACGAGCTCTTTCGAACTGCTCAAGCGTGGATTTGTCTCGGCCCATGGAAGCGTGGATACCCTTCTCTCCCTTTTCGACATCGTAAGCGATGTGGGAGTCGGGTTCGTGCCCGCGCTTTCCTAGGGCCTTTCGGAACTTCGCATCCTCGGCTTTCATCAAGTCGAGGAGGCTGATGACTTTCTCGTTGAAGTGACCGCCGAGCATGGTTCTGACCTCGAATTAGAGTTTTACCCGGGATTCCTACCCGATCTCCCTCCATTGAAGAGCCGCGGCGGCGGTCGCGCTATTCCCGAGCGACGTCACGAGGACCAGGAAGGCCTGGGAGTCGTTCGAGGCGATGTTCTGGGCGATATAGCCGCGCTTGGCCTTCGTCGGGTCGGCGAGGGTGATCGGCACGGCATTATTGTTGCCGCCGCCGACGCCGCCCGAGGGCAGGTAGAACGTGTCGATGATCTGGTCGCCGGCCGCGGCAGTGTAGGTCGTGGCCGTCGCGTTGTACTCGACGCCCGAGTTCGGACCGCCGGTCACCCAGCTGCCGCCCGTGATCGACGCCTGGCTCATCACGCGGATGATGTCGACCCGCACGATCTGGGCCGGCGCGACGACGTTGATTGCCGCCAGCCGCACGTACTGGCGGTTGGGGTAGCCGTTGAGGGTGTCGGTGAGCTTGATCGCCATGACCGGCAGAGTGACGCCGCTATTACCTACGGCGCGCACAAGCGTGCCGGCGGCGTAGTCGTTGCCGACCTCGGCGTACCCGCCCTCGGAGATGACGGTTGAGCAGATCATGTCGAGCGTCGCGGCGACCGACGTGGCCGCCGTGTTCCGCACCTCGCAGCGCACGGGCAGAGACGGCTGTGACCAGTAGACGGTCGTTAGAACATTGCTGTGTAGGAACTCGTGGGCGACGACAAAGGCGCCATTGTGTACGAAGCCCGCTCGGATGCGACCAACCCCGAGCCATTGGAAGTCAACGAACATTAGCTGGGTTGTTGCGGGATCTAGGTCGAAACCGCTGGGGCCGGTCCCGTCACAACGGTCGACATTCCAGTTAGCCTGGACGACCCTGTCGGCGTCGCTCGCAGAGCCGCCGACGTAGGTCCGGCGGATGAACGCCAGCGTGCCGTCGCCCTCGACCTGCAGGAAGATGCCGTTGCGGTCGTCGAAGTAACCGACGCGCTTGTTGCAATTGGCGACCGCACCGTAGGCGTTGAAACTAACCAACACCTGCTGGGACTTGCCTGGCTGGTAGTTGTGGTACATCCGTGACTGCCGCAACGCGAAGTCAGTCGCACCTGTGCCAGCCGTAAGGCGTGCCGCGGCGATGTTAGCTTGGTAAGCAACCGAAGAGCCACCACCGCTGGTGCTCGTCAGCATCTCGTCGTCGATGCCGTAGACCGACTTGTAGTCTGCTAGCGTAAAGCCCTCGCTAACGCGCTGGCGGCCGAAGGCATCTATCGACCCGTCTATGCTGCCGCCGCCGACCCCGCCTGCTCCATCGCTGTCGTAAAGAAGGATCTGGAGGTCATCGCCAGCGTTCATGTCCAGCGTGCTGGTCTCGATCGTCAGCGTAGTCGACCCATTGGCGACGGCGATGTTCGTGATGCCGTACTGGGAGTTCGTCGCCTCGTATATCAGCGCGCCGCGGGTGACGTCCCAGATGTGCTGGATGTCCTCGAGTTCGATGACCTCGGGGATGACGATGGTGCCGGCGCCGCGGGCTCCGGGCGTGAATGTGTAGGACTCGACGACTTTCATCGCAACAAAAACAAGGAACGGTTTAGTGAGTTTTTACTCATCGTCGCAGACGCTCATACCGACATAACGGATCCCAATGGCGGTTCCTTCTGTGTAACGTTCAGCCTGTGATAGCACGCAGAGTTGCTCGGTGGTGAGTGTCGGGAAGTCCCGCCGCAGTGACGGGTCGATCTTCGGTGAGGGGTTCTGCTTCTTCCACTGGTGGATCGCGTGGGAGACTTCCTCCTCGGCGCGAAGATCCGTGTTTCCGCGATCGTTATCAAAGAAGTCAGATCCGACTCCGGCGATCTGCTGCCCCCTCCCGAGGATCTTCTTCGCATCCTCCTCACTGACCTTGCCTTTCCTCATCGACCCACAGAGGGTGAAAAAGAAGCGGGACCACTCGTTGTCCTCAAACACGTTCGCAATACGACACACGGTGTGTGTGACGATCTCACCGTGCGGTGAGCTGAGGATGCGATTGAGGGAAGAAGCGATGGCGACGGATCCCAACGCCGTCACCACCGCATAGACCGCCCACTGTTTGGTGGTTTTCCTTTTACCAAACTGGAAGTTGAACTGTGCCATGGCAAAAAGAAAGAGCCCTTCCTGATGCTGACCAGGAGGGCTCTCATGCGCCGACGATATCGATGAGGTTTTACCCTCCGTCAGACAATCCCAGTTGGGACGCTGTGCTGGTACTGCTTCGCGATCCGTGAGTCACGGCGTTTAGTGGCTTGAAGCCACGTCAGGAATGCGGGCTTCACAGTTTGCACTCCCCGTACGCACGGTACTTATTCCCGCGGTATGTGAACCAGCGAGTGGCGTTGCAGTGGATGGCATTCCACCAGGACGTAAACTCCTGCTGGTGCTGTTCGGTGTCGTAGCGGACACCGCGGTATGTGGCGATTGACATCGGTTCCCGAAATGCGGTTGACATTTCGCGTTCCTTCAGTCGGCGTTTGCGTTCGCTATTCGGAAATAGCGAATGAACGATCCGTTCCGCGTCGGCTTACTTCCGTCCGTTGCGGATCACCAGAAGTGATCCGTGATCCACAAAACACCTTGTGGTCAACGGATGAACGTAGAGGAGTTTTACCGCAAAGTTGTATCAGTTGACACAGTTTTGTATCACCCTAAACCTTCGGGTGGCTCGCCATTCCACCCGAGTCGTTCTTCCATGACGTCGATGTATGTGAGGAGTTGCTTCGTTTGGTGTGTCATCCGAGTTAGGGTGTCTATCGCGCTTGCTAAGCTCTCGATTAGCTCCTCCCTCGGCAGTTCCGATAGATGGCGTTTGATTGACTCGATTCGCAACTCCTTCTCGAGTGGTAGCGGTTCCATCATACCAGATCTATGTTGAAAGAGACGGAGATCCTGTCCAATTCCGATGAGTTGACCTCAACGTAGTGGGGCAATGCGGACGGAAATACGATCATCATTCCGGGATTCGGTGGATACACGTAACTCGGCCACAGAAGATGCGAGTTTCTAGCTTCTTCGGTATAACTCATCATCTCCCTCCCGCGCCACATATCGCAGTCGAACACAATAGGCCCTGAGTCTACGCCAGCCGACTGCAAGTACAGCACGCCCGAGAAGAGTGACCCTGCATGCACATGGGTGCAATTGAATGCGCCGCGCGGGGAGATGTTTATCCAGGCGGTATCGATTACAAAGTCATGTCGGGTCAGCGGCAGAGAGCCGATGCACCTCTTGCTTCCCTCGACCACCGCAGCCAGGAGGGGTTCCATCTCCGGTTTCTTCAGGACGTACTTGCCGCTTTGCCAACCCCCCTTGTTTGAAAAGTGCTCACCGTGCGGGTCCGCGCGCATCTCGGCATAGCATAGTGCCACTAACTTCGGGAGGCTCTCGATCGGGGCCGCTAAGGGGAGAGAAACAACCGGGTAGGGGAACTGGAGCTGGATCGTTGGTTTCATGGATTGTTTATGAGAGTGAAATCGCCAGGTCTAGCGCCTGCCTCGCAGTCTGGGCGATCGGGCGGCCTAGGTGCAGACCGCGCTCGGTCTCACGGGCCATGACGTGCCGCTGGAGCTGGAACCCTAGCAGGTCGTCGGCAGGGCCGCAGGTGGTCGACCAGCCAACGGGCTCCACAAAGAAAAGGCCAGCGTGTGCAACCACACGCCAGCCAATGTCGACAAACCCGAGCTCACGCAGTGCGCACTCGAGCTTTAGAGAGTAGCAAGCATCCTCAAGGGTCATGCTTCCTAAGCTTGATGTGGTTTATCTTACCGCTTCGATCAGGACTTGAGCACGTAGGCGCTGTCAGTCGTATTGTAGTAGAGCTCGCCAGCGGCAACGCCGCCGGTGCCAGCGGCTGCGTCGGTCGCGTAAGAGCCGATGCCAAGGGCGGTGCGAAGAGCGGAAGCTGTGAGCTTGGAGCTCAGATCAGCGCCGGGGTACTGGCCGCCAGCAGCACCTCCAGCGAGGTACTCAAAATTGCGGAGCATCAAGGACATGATGTCTCTGTGTAGGAGGGAGATCTCAAAGACCGGACGAGCCGGCTCTTGACTGGGTTTTACCCGGCTTTGAGGAAGCGATAGACTGTCACAGCCATGCTACCGACCGTAGCGAGGACTGGCCAAAAACCGGACATCCAGTTTGAGATCGTTTCACCAAGAGGAGGCTTAGCATAGAAGAGCGCATCACGCTGTTTGTGTACCCATTGCCAGAGAGGTAGTCGAACGTCCGCTGGCACCAAGGGCTGTTCCCAGGACGACACAGCGGCTGTGTTGTCAGTCATGAGAAGGCCCATGGAATTATAGGTGCGGATCCGTTGGATGTTGTATTCCCCGGCATAGTCCACTCTTTTCTCTCCTAACTCATCCGCTAACCAAAAAGTCGCGTCGACCTGTTGCCTCAACGCGGGGGTCTTCATGTAGGTGAGGTCCAGTTCCATGTCGCCGTTGAGTGGCGTGTAGGGGCGGGTCACCCCGTTGATGCAGACTTCGATCGACCCTGGGAAGGATTGATCCTTAGTTGGGAAGCTTTGGCAAGCTAACGGCCGTCCCTTCAGCCAGTGCGTACGAGAGATAACGAAGTAGGGAATTGCGATCGCGAGCGTCACGCACATCCCTCCGATGAGGATGCGTTTCTTATGCTTTTTGACGGTATCTTGGATCTCCTCGGCCAAGCCTTTGCCCTTCTCAGCGTGGATGACGATGAGGTTGCGGAGCGCATGCATCCGCGTGCGAAGGCCTTTGTCAACGCCAGCTGCTTCGGCGGCTAGGATCATCCGGTCAACTTTCTGAAGTATGACTACGTGTTCCCTGTCGTTACACGCGGCGTTGAGCATTCTCCGAAGCGTGAAGGTCCTTTGTGGTTTTATCCACAGCAAAAAGCCCGCTCGAGGCGGGCCATCAAATCAAAGAGCGTTGCCGCGAGGTAGTACTTCCTCTGGGAACACGAAGTTCTCGTGAGGTTGGTCGGCGGGGGCCATCCAAGCCCTAAGCCCCTCATTGAGAAGAATGTTCTTCGTGTAGAAGGTCTCGAACTCGGGGTCCTCAGCAGCGCGGATTTCCTGCGACACGAAGTCGTAGGCACGCAGGTTGAGGGCCAGGCCGATGATGCCGATGCTGCTGGTCCACAGGCCCATCACAGGCACGAACAGCATGAAGAAATGCAGCCAGCGCTTGTTGGAGAAGGCGATCCCGAAGATCTGGCTCCAGAAGCGGTTGGCGGTGACCATCGAATAGGTCTCTTCTTCCTGGGTGGGTTCAAACGCCTTGAAGGTGTTCGCCTGATCGGAGTCTTCGAACAGGGTGTTCTCCACAGTTGCGCCGTGGATGGCGCAGAGCAGAGCACCGCCGAGGATGCCGGCCACGCCCATCATGTGGAAGGGGTTCAGCGTCCAGTTGTGGAAGCCCTGCAGGAACAGCAGGAAGCGGAAGATCGCGGCCACACCGAAGCTGGGCGCGAAGAACCAGCTGCTCTGGCCGAGGGGGTACATCAGGAAAACGCTGACGAACACCGCAATCGGGCCGGAGAAGGCGATGGCGTTGTAGGGGCGAATGCCCACCAGGCGGGCGATCTCGAACTGACGCAGCATGAAGCCGATCAGGGAGAAGGCGCCGTGCAGGGCCACGAAGGTCCACAGGCCGCCGAGCTGGCACCAGCGCACGAAGTCGCCCTGTGCCTCAGGACCCCAGAGGAGCAGGAGGGAATGGCCCATGGCATCCGCCGGGCTGCTCACCGCAGCGGTGAGGAAGTTGCAGCCCTCCAGGTAGGAGCTGGCAATGCCGTGGGTGTACCAGGAAGTGACAAAGGTGGTGCCGGTCAGCCAGCCACCCAGCGCCAGGTAGGCGGTGGGGAACAGGAGCAGACCCGACCACCCGACAAAAACGAAGCGGTCGCGCTTGAGCCAGTCATCGAGGACGTCGAACCATCCCCTCCTCTGTTGGATTGTCAGTGTTGATGCTGTCATTTTGTTGTTCCTTCAAACGGTTTTCGCGTTCCCGAGCTGCCCAGCCGAGGTTGGGCCAAGTGGCGCGGAAGATCTCCATCTGCTTATCGTTCAAAGCAAAATCACGCATAGCAACGGGATCGTAGCAGTGGCCATACCAAGTAAAAAGCCCCCGATCTCCTCGATCAGGGGCTGAAGACTGTGACTGTCGGTCATCAACCGATGGCGGGGGCAGTCAGAGCCACGGGGGTGGCTTCTGCTGCTGCCAGGTCGAGGGGGAAGTTGTGAGCGTTGCGCTCGTGCATCACTTCCATGCCCAGACCTGCACGGTTCAGAACGTCAGCCCAGGTGTTCACCACACGGCCTTGGCCGTCGAGGATCGACTGGTTGAAGTTGAAGCCGTTCAGGTTGAAGGCCATCGTGCTCACGCCCAGGGCGGTGAACCAGATGCCAACCACAGGCCAGGCAGCCAGGAAGAAGTGCAGGCTGCGGCTGTTGTTGAAGGAGGCGTATTGGAAGATCAGGCGACCGAAGTAACCGTGGGCAGCCAAGATGTTGTAGGTCTCTTCCTCTTGGCCGAACTTGTAGCCGTAGTTCTGGCTCTCGCTCTCGGTGGTTTCACGCACCAGGGAGGAGGTCACCAGCGAACCGTGCATGGCGGAGAACAGGGAGCCACCGAACACACCAGCCACACCAAGCATGTGGAAGGGGTGCATCAGGATGTTGTGCTCAGCCTGGAACACCAGCATGTAGTTGAAGGTGCCGGAGATGCCCAGGGGCATGGCGTCCGAGAAGGAGCCCTGACCGAAGGGATACACCAGGAACACAGCAGAAGCAGCAGCCACAGGTGCGCTGTAAGCAACGCAGATCCAGGGGCGCATGCCGAGGCGGTAGGAGAGTTCCCACTCGCGGCCCATGTAGGCGTAGATACCGATCAGGAAGTGGAACACCACCAGCTGGAAGGGGCCGCCGTTGTACAGCCACTCATCGAGGCTGGCTGCTTCCCAGATGGGATAGAAGTGCAGACCGATGGCGTTGCTGCTGGGGATCACAGCGCCGGAAATGATGTTGTTGCCGTACATCAGGGAGCCGGCAACGGGCTCGCGGATGCCGTCAATGTCGACGGGAGGAGCTGCAATGAAGGCGACAATGAAGCACACCGCGGCGGCGAGGAGGGTCGGGATCATCAGAGTCCCAAACCAGCCCACATAGAGGCGGTTGTCAGTGCTTGTCACCCACTCGCAGAACTGATCCCAGCTCGACGCTTGGCGCCGAAGGGTTGTTGCAGTCATGAGAACGGGAAAGAGTTAAGAAAGGGCCTTCACATCAAAAGGCCACCGGCGATCAGCCGATGGCTTAATTGTACCCAAACGTTAACTTAAGTAAACTTACAGGCGACCCTCCTGCTTATGGATCCAGGTCTTTAACTCGTGGAGGTAGTTCCGCAACTCGTGAGCTTTCTCGAGGTGCCAGGGGTCGTGGCCTTGGAAATACATCCTATTGTGTTCGTCTATCGCCTTCAGGATCTGGTGGATCGGGGCGTTCCACGCCTCTCGCTTAGGCGTGTTCCACTCGCGTGGCATCTCACGGTTGAGTGGAAGAATTCTTTTGCTTCGACGATTGAGAGGGTTGATTCTCGTCGTCTCGGCGGGCTGTCGTCACGCCGAAAGTGGCTAAGGTCGATGTGAAAAGACCTGCGACGAATGTCGCGTCCATGTTCTGAACGAAACCGACGTAGTGAGCGGTCAACATCCCAGCCGTCCAGATCATGACGGCCCCTCTGACGATCGTGCTCATGCAGCGTTCCTTCTGGTTTCCGTTGCTTTTGCGTGGGACAGGAAGCATGTGTCAAAGCTCCGGGTCTTGGAACTTAGGGTTGCGTCTCCCTTGGGCGTGTTGAATCCTCCACAAAACAACGCCCAGGTCGTGGTAAGTGTCGAAAACCTCGACCATCTTACCAGCCCGGGCGATGTCGACTTGACCGTCTTTACGAAAGACGAAGTAGCAGTCAGAAGTCAGTTGACGCGGGTGGATCTCACCCGGCGACACTTGCTCCTTCACTATTCTCGCTGAGTTGCTCATTCGATTCTCCGAGCGGCACCACGTCATGGCGGGCCAGGAAGTCTTGCAGTTGAGCAACGGAGAGGCGGATCAAAGTCTCGTTGTTCGTGCCTTTGGCCGCCGCGTAGGCGTCAATGAGGTTGGCGAGGTTTTGCTTGGTATCCATTGTGGCTTCAAATGGTGGCTAAGGCCGGACCGATTGTGGCGATCCGGCCGAGTTGTATATCCGATCAGGCGACCGTTAGAGTTGCGGCGCTAGATGTGATGTCGGACGCGTCGCCGGAGCTGCCGATCACCACACGGTACTGGTAGCCGTTCAGACCGGTGGAGTTGGTTACAGCCAGCGTATTGGTAGTGTCGCCGCTGTACACGCCGCCCGTGGCGTTCGCCCAGGTCGAACCGCCGTCGGAGCTCACTTCCCACTGGTACGTGAGCACACCGCCGTCGTTGGTCGACGCGGTCACGAAGAAGCTGTTGGGAGCCGGTGCCGTCACAGAACCGTTGGCGGGCTGGACCGAGATGGTGATCTCGGGGCTGGCCACAGCAGCGTACAGTTTGGCATCGACGGTGACACTAACCGACACGGAGTCGGCGAGGCTCATCCGCAGTTGCACCTCGTCAGCTCCGTTGGGGCCTGTGCCGGCGCTATAGTTAGCGTTGAATGTGGGGTTGGTACCGCCCCAGATGTCCACGACGCCATAAGCGCTGGAGAGGACAGCGGAACCGCCAGCGGTGGCGATGTTGAACGAAGCCATGTACAGGTCGTCGTTCGCGTCGTCCACCACGGTCACGGTGATCGCCGCCGCGTCGTCGACGCCGACGACCAGGGCGTAGATCACCTCGTTGGTGAGAGGACCCGGGCCGTAGTCGGTCGCGAAGGCCGCGACGGTGGTTGCATCGCCGTGAGTCAGAGTGCCAGCGATGATTGTCGCGTCGTTGGCGTCGTCACCAAGGGTGACGTCACCCTGAGCGATGACGTCTTGGCGTAAGTATTGGTCTTGTGGCATGGCTTATCAGACGGTGAAGGTGATGGCCTGGACGCGGACGCTGACGTTGTTGGTCGAGGTCGCAGTGTTGGTGAAGCTGACCACGATCTCCGTGATCGGGCCATTGATGACGTTGGCCGCGGACGGTGTGGTGAGGAACGTGCCGGGAGTGGACTGCACGTTGGAGCCGATGACGTCGCTGATGACACCAGCGCCATCCTGGGTCACGAAGTACTCGTAGAACTCAGTCTCGCCGGTGGTGAGGTCCTTCGCCTGTACCAGGAACTTGCTCGAGCCGATCAGGGTCCGGTTACCGAGGTTCACCTGCAGAGCGGCTGCGGCGGCGACGGACGCGCTAGAGGCGACCGATGTCGTCACGGAGGACGCTTGGGTGACGGTGGTTCCGACGCTCAGAGAGCCCGCGGTCGTCACGCTCGCAGAGGCGTTGACGGTCTGGGAGAAGATGCCGTCCCAGCGGCTACCCGTGGAGCCGAGGTCGTAGAAGCCCGAGGGGATCAAGTCGCTCTGCAGCACGCCGTTGACGACCACGGAGTCGGCGTTCGTGTCGCCGAGGTGCGTCGTTCCGTAAGTGTAGAACTGGTTAAAGTGCGCGTTACCAAACCGGTGCGTTGAGTCGCCCAGATCGACCCCGTTATCCGTACGGGGGATGAGGCGTCCCGCCAAGTCGGAGTTAATCGTCAGCAGGTCACCAGCGGTATCACCGAGGATGACGTCCCCAGAGGCGTTGACATTGTTGACCCAGAAGGATGACCAACGAAGAGCCGAGCCGCCCAGCGAGCGAGTGTTACCGGAATCTGGCTCGAGGTTGGTGTCAACCCGACCGTTGAACGAGATGACGTCTGTGTTTGCGTTACCCAGTTCGACATTGCCGTAGGCGAACACGTCGTCGACGTGCAGCTCAGCAAAGTGCAGGATATTTGTGCCGAGATCGACAGTGCCGGTCGTCTTGGGCCGGAGATCGGTAATCAGCGAAGCGGTGATCGAGATGTCATCACCGGTGCTATTGCCCAGGGTGACGTTCCCGTTAGCCTCCAGGAGGGTCCCAGCTGAGATGTTGGGGACGCTCAGCGTCTGGGAGCCATTGTTGAAGTTGAAGTTGCTGTTCGACGTCAGCTGTGAGCCGTCGCTGAACTGGACGTCGCCTGCATTACCGGCCGCTCCAGCTCCGTTGCTAACCCAAGAAAGCACACCGCCCGTGGTTGAAGCCAGAACGTAGCCGCTTGCCGCTGGGTACGTACCGGGAAGGGTGTAACCAGAGGTGGAGGAAAGGTTCGCAGGAGCCGTGAAGCCTACGTACTCGGAACCATTGATGCTTTGCTCGTAGAAACGAACCGATCCTTGGTTCGTAAAGTACGCTTGGCCCAGGGCCATCGCCTGGGTTCCGCTATCATAGGTGATTCCAGTCGTGTATCCCAGCTGACCGGAACCATTTGACCACAGGATGTTATTGCCAGTGGGCAGAGCGGAAGGCAGAGTCAGCGCAAAGTTCGCAGCGATCACGCTGGGAGCACCCAAACTCACATAGTTCGAGTCGTTGGCGTCGCCGAACTGAAGTGTATTGCTGTTCCTGATGTGAATGGTTCCATCAACATCCAACTCAGAGTTGGGAGAGATGGTCTTGACACCGACCCGGTTGGTGGTGGCGTCTACGAAGAAGGTATTCGTATCTACGACAAAGTTTGACCCGGCGGTGAGGGTACCACTCACGGTCAACGCGCCCGACTTAGTCTGAGTCGCGGAGGTCGTGTTGATCAGATTCTGAGTCAGGTTCGCGAAAGTGATCTTTCGCGTGTTGGTATCGGCGTCGTTGATGATGAGTACGTCATCATCTGTGGGCGCCGTGATAGCAGTAAGTTGAGAGATGCGTACAGTCGCCATCAGCGGTGAAGAGCCTGTATTGACAAGGTTTTACCCGGCGCAAACCGTCCGAGCTTGGAAGCCTGAGTCGCCCGGGAAGCCTAAGCGACAAGTACTTTTACCCGTGTTCTTGAAGGATTGAACGCAGGTCTTTGAGGAGGTCATTTGCTCTCGCGATCTCACTTTGATCCTCGAGCAACCCTTCCACATGAGCGAGGAGAAGATCCAAGTCGGAATCCGGAAGGTTTCCAAGCGCCTTAAGAACTTCCTCGCCGATCATGGTCTTTGCTTCGTCGATCTCGTAGACGAACTCCCGTGGACGCCACTCGTCGGGCGTGTGGTCGTACGAGGAGTGGATCTCCTGCCAGGACTCCTCGCACATCAACACCTGTTGGTGACTGAGTCCGAGTTCCTCGGCGACTTCGTCATAGGAAGCTCCCTCTTGAAGCATACGGCGTACGTCCGCCCTCACCGGCATGATCCAGCGAGGGATACGCACCATGCGACTGTGATCGCGGAGGGCGTGCTGGATGTAGCCCCTCGCCGTGTTCCAGGCGAAGGTGCTGAACTTCCAGCCCAGTGTGGGGTCGTAGCGAGTGGCTGCCACGCACAGCGCGAACATCGCTACGGACTCGAGGTCCTCGCGAGAGAAACAACCGGTGAAGCCGCCTGTCATAGCTTTTGCGCTATGGGCGAGGCGGCCAGCGATCCAGCGATGCTCCTCTACCAGCTTCTGTTGAGCGGGGGTCAGAGGAGGGTACTTCTTCCTGCGGTCCTTCTTCCGCTCAGGAAGTTGGTCTCCAGGTTGGAGACCCATCCGCTTGCTCAGCGGCTTCCACTTCCTATCCGGAGCAGGCTTCGCATTCATTATAGTTGTCGCTGCTTTCACCGTGGAATCGGGCCATGTACTCGGTATATCCGCCGACGTGCTCACCGTCCAACCAAAGTTGGGGTACGGTCGCAAAGGGAAACTCCTCAACAGACGCCCGGTCTTCCTCTTTGTAGAGGATACCGTCCGCTTTGAGTTGCGCCTTAAGCTTAGAGCAGTAGGGACAACCGTCTTTGGTGATTATCCTCGCTCGGGTAACTTGCGAACTCTTTTTGGCAACTAGGGAAGTGCTACGGAGATAGTATAGCGACTTCACGCCGTTCTTCCAAGCGGAGAGATGAAGCCTGACGAGCTCCTCGGCTTCGATTTCGGGATCGACGAAGAGGTTGAGGGATTGAGCTTGACAGACAAGAGGAGTGCGGTCAGCGGCTTGTTTGATGATCTCGAACTGATCGATCTCACGAGCAGTCTGGAAGATCTCCTTCTCCCGAGCGGTCAAACAGTCGAGGTGCTGCACCGAGCCTTTCTCCTCGAGGATGGCGTCCCACACCTCGTCCCCCACACCCTTCTCACAGAGCAACTCCTCGAGCACCGGGTTCTTCCGGACGAATGTGCCTTTGGCCTGTTTGGCCACGAAGTAGTTCGCGTCGATCGGCTCGATGCCCTGGGAGAACGCGCCACTGATGACTGAGTTAGTTCTAGTCGGAGCCACTGCGAGCAAGTGTGTATGACGGAGACCAGATCCCACACACCACTCCGGCTCACCGAACTTCTCAGCGAGGCTGACGCTCGCCTTGGTGGCCTCGTCCTTGATGTACTTGTGAACCTCGATGTTCAGTTCACGAGCGCCATCCGATGCGAAGGGCAGACCACGCCGCTGGTAGAGCAAGTGCAAACCCATCGTGCCCAGGCCAAGTGCCCTGGACTTCTTGGCGAAACGAACCGCGCGTCCCAGACTCGTGATGCGGCTCGCCTTGTGGATGAAGTCCTCTACGACAGCGTCGAGGAAGTAAGTCGCTAATTGTGGTACGCTCAGAGAGGATGTACCACGCCATTCCCGCCATTCATCGTATTTAGCAAGGTTGAGGGAGGATAACACGCACACGAAGGTGTGGTCGTCATCGGTGTGCAGGGTGATCTCGCTGCACAGGTTGGACGTCGACACCCGAAGCCCGCGCTGTTTGTAGCAGTCAGGGTTGAGCCGGTTGACGTTGTCGATGTAGACGATGTAAGGCGAGCCGCTGATCAGACGGGTCTTCAGCACCTCGCTGAAGAGCTCCTGCTTCTGCTCGTCGCCAGAGAGCATGGACTCGATCCATTCGTCGGTGACGGTGAGTCCCACATTGGAGTCGATGAAGCGGCGGGGGTCACCTTTAGAGTGGTCCTTAGCCTGCAGTAGTTCAGGGACGTCCGGATGGTCTATCGGGAGGTAGATCGCGAATGAGCCACGGCGAACGCCGCCTTGAGAGACAACACGCGACGCAAGATCGTATTGCTGTGCCCAGGGAACAACGCCCGTCGACTTCCCTCCGGAGCTGATGGGGCTGCCACTAGGGCGAACGTCGCCAAGATAGACGCCCACACCACCCCCGTTCTTCGAGAGCTGCGCGACCTCCTTGAGGTGGGAGTAGATCGAACTGACGCTGTCATCGACATGCACCGAATAGCACGAGATGGGCAGGCCGCGGTTTGTGCCAAAGTTCGATGCCACGGGCGTGGCTGGTCCAAGCCAACCGCGCCAGAAGATCTCAAAGAGATCCTCCTCCAGCTCGGGCATTTGGAGGATCTTGGCGGCGTAACTGGACAGCCGATGATGCATACCGCGAGGGGTTTCTCCCTGGTAGAGATACCCGCGAGAGAGGGTCTCGAGGCCCTCTTCGCTAAGCCAGTCGGGAACTTGAGGTTCGGTCACGCCAGTGAGAGGTCCAGGTTTTTCCAATTGACTCGCTCGAAAGCTTGGGAAGGTTTTGCTACGTACATGCTGCCCTCTTTCTGGAGGGCGAAGAAATCGTTGGACACCTGGCCTTTCAAGACTGGTTCAAACCAACGGCGGATGTTGTCCGCCTTAGCTCGGTCATAGTCGAAGGTGTGGTCAATGCCCAGCAGACGAAGGCGGTCATTAGCCCTGTGGCGAAGATAATGCCAAAGGTCCTCGCGATGGATACATTTGAGTTGGTATCCGTTGAAGATCTTCTCCAAGAACGCGTCCTCGTTAGCGAGGACCGCCTCAAATCCTTCCACGACCTGGGCTTTCTGCTGAGAAGTAACTCGGCCCTCAGCGTCGAGTTCGCGGAAGAGAGAACATCCTCCATCGGAGTGCTGTTGCTCGTCGAGCGCGGACCACGAAATGATCTGCGCGACGCCCTTGAACCTTCCGTCAAGATTGAACGAAAGAAGAGCGGCGAACGATGAGAATAGGCTGACACCTTCACCCGCTCCGCTAAACACTCCTAGGGAAACTACAGGATCAGCTTGGTTGACGAAGTAGTCGATCTTGGCTCGTGCAGTCGGATCACCGAGGAAAGCCTCAAACTCGTCCAACCCGAGGGTATCGGATAGGTGAGAGTAGGCGGCGGCGTGGACGGCTTCACTCGAGCTGAATGCTCGGGCCATCGCGTGGATCTCGTGCTTAGGGAAGAGCTTCGTGATGACGTCTCCCCAGTAGCAAGCAACGTGCAATTCAAGTTGCGTGAAACCGCGGAGGATACCGCCGATGACGGCCTTCTCTTCGGGTTTAGCCTCCTGCCAGTCGTAGACATCATGGGCCATGGAGACCTCCTCAGGTCTCCACACCGACGCTATCGCCTTCTGGAACCTCTCGTAGTACTCCGGGTAGTCAAACTTTCCATTTAGTTTGTAGGGCTCGCGATGCTCCGTGATAGACATTGAGAGAACAACTCTTCGTCCCACCAGGAGGGTTTGGCCTCCGGGCGGCGTTTCCATTCCGCGTACTTTTTGTAGCCGTTGATATAGAGACGGTACGCGGTGACGTCATCTATCGACTTGTCGACTTTCAGTTCCTCTGGCATCGCGCGTGCGAACCCAGTGACCTCTCGCCAGATCGCAAGTGGTTTGCTGGTGTTGACTTCAAAGTGTTTCTTCGCATCAAGAAGCCCGAGCATGCAGGAGTGAGTCTTTCCGTATCGCCTTGTGTACTCGCCGCAGAGGGCGAGACCGTGCGTGATCATCCACGCCATGTTCGGATATGACTCACGAGCCCAGATCGTGCTCGGGTGATTGCGAAAGCCACGGTGGCCGTAGGGGGAACCATCTTTCTTACGGATGGAACCCCAGCTGAGATAAAGAGGCCCCATGTTCACCGCCAGCATCTGGCAGGTCTCAAGGGGCATTTTGACGATGAGCTTGGACGGCAAGCACTCCGCCGCTTTGACTGGGTCTCGGTCGACGGCGAAGAGGTTCATCGCTCGTTGTTTTGCGAAGTGGGTCTATTCTAAACCGGATCTGGGGAGCGTAAACCTAGTAGGAAGGTTCGAACCCAAGATTGACCCTACGGATGTGAGAGATCGGCATTTCAGCCTCAAGCACGTCATGGCCGATGCGGTACTTCACCCTTTGTCGGCTGAGATCGGAGAAAGAATCGATCATGATGCAGGAGACCCACACCTCACGCCCATCATCATTGATGAGGCATTCGTAGTTCATCCTTGACCACGGTAACGCTTCTTGCGGCCGTTGCGGGAGGTCGCGCTCAGCTTAGTGTTATGCGACCGACCCAGACAAGTCTTCTTCGGCTTGCTCTCGATCAGCTTCGATCCCGACAGGGACTTGCTCTTGACCGCCATGCTTCTCCAGTTCGTTTAGTCTGTCTTCGAGGACTTGGAGGAACCACTTCGAGAACTCCTCTTCCCGACCCTGGTATGATGCGAGGAAATCCCCCATCGGGGTTCCGTCCGGTGCGTCGAGTTGGAAGACGGTTTCGCCATTCTCGTCAAGGAACTCACGTACTGTGAGTTCCTCTCCGATTGACTCGCCTACGAGTTCCATAGTTGATTCCTCCTTGGTCATTATGCTCAGAACACGCCAGGGATAATCTGGCCAGTTACAACGTAAGCTCCGACAGCGGCGATGAAACCGAGCATAGCGAGGCGACCGTTGAGCTTCTCGGCGCGCTCGTTGTGGGTCTCGAGTACGTGCTTGTCCATGTCTTGCTGAGTGATGTACATCTGGGGCTCCCGGGCGAACATGTTCTGCTGCCCGAGTTCGTTCGTGGTGACGGTCATTGAGGACCTAAGGTACCACTTCTATCTTGCCGGTAAACCTGGCACGTAAACTTGTGTTAAGCGGACGACGCGATTCGAACGCGCAACCGATAGCTTGGAAGGCTATTGCTCTACCGTTGAGCCACGTCCGCGCCCGTCTCTATATTAGACGGGCCTCACTCGAAGCGAATACTTGGAGGCTCCGACTTGCGTGCCCTCTTCGTCGAAGAAGAACACGAAGCGCAAGCCTCCTTCATACCAGATTGCCTCGTACTTCCCGTCAGCGTGATACGCCGTGCCATCAAACTTCTCGCCGTCGGAGAGGCGAGTGATCTCGACCTGAGCGAGGCTTGACATCATCCGGCGACCATCAGGAGTTTGCGTTTGAGCTCGCTCTTGGTCTGACGACCAACCACCGCACCGACGAAGTCCCCGTCAGCTTCAACGATGTACATCGGGATGTCGACCGTACCGTCCGAAGCAACAAGGTTGCCCTTGATGTAAGAGGCGATCGCTTGGTGATGAACGGCGGAGTCAAACGGAAGAAGCGTAAGCTCGAAGCCCATCGACACGATGAGCTCCGAGTCGAACTCTGACATCTCCGTACAGACCGGACAATCTGAATCAGTGATCTTCCAGACGATCATACGTAAGCTGCGAGGTCAGGGAAGCGATCAGCGGCCTTCTTCTTGAAAGCATACACGTGAGTGTTGACCGCATACTTCGTGATGTTGTACTTCTCAGCGCACTCGAAGTTCCGAAGTTCGCGCTTACCGAAAAGCCCGAAGCGGTCCATGACAACATTCGCGCGTTTGGTTTCCAAACCACCGCAACATTCGGCGATCACGTAGCGAACTAGGTCCGTGGGGATATCATCTTTGACAACAAATTCCTGGGACGGATCTTCAACGTTGTAGGCGCGCTGGCAGTCCTCCAGGCTGTGCGGGAACCGCGGCTGGCGGCGGTCAGAGCGGCCGCAGGAGGTGATCGCGCCGCGGACGTGGTAGTACGCCCAGGTGATGAACTTGGTCCCTTGCAGAGGGTCGAAGGTGCGGCACGCGTTAAGCAGGCCGATGAAACCTTCTTGGACAAGATCCTCGTGTACGGCGGAGGGTGCAGTGAAGGCGAACTTACGCGCCAGTTTGTGCACCAAACGCTCGTATTTCTTCAGGATCTGAACCTCAGCTTTCCGATCTCCCTGTTGGGCTTGGGCGATGAGTTGATTCTCGGCAGTGGTGTTCATTGAGGGTGGTAGATGAACCAATTGAAAGATAACTAGGTCCTAGAGGTTGTATACTCACCCCTGACACTAATCAAATTGGCTATGGTTGAACTCTGACGCCAAGGCGTTAAGGAATCGCAGGCGAGCATCCCAGGTGTCGCCACCTTTCTCCTCCCTCATCGGGTTGATACAGCTCGCGTCGCCGAACGGCTGGCAGACCAGCCCGGCTAGGTCTTTAGGGTCACCAGGCTTCCCTGTCGCCCAGTAAAGACGACCCTCCAAGAACCTGGCTCCGCATTTCGGACACGTCCGGCCAGGGGCTTCCTCGTTGTTCATGGATGACTCCGTAGTTGACGATCTCAACGCCGGCCTCACCGAGGAGGTCCCTAGCTTGGTTGAAGCTTTTATGCCATCTACCTGGAGCCGATTCCACTGACGGGCATACCACCCGAGAGATGCCACCCTGAATCACAGACGCTGCGCAGTTAACGCAGGGGTGGAACGTGGTGTAGAGGGACGTACCCTCCGTCTTGGCCCCATTCCGCGCCGCATTGAGCAGCGCGTTCACCTCCGCATGGACGGTGTAGGCAAGTTTTACCTCGCGGTCCTTGTACCGCGCCTCATTGTCATCGATTCCTGACGGAAAGCCGTTGTAGCCAGTAGCCACAATCCGCTTATCGATGACAAGCACGGCGCCGACCCTCGTCCCTGGATCCTTGCTCCAGTCCGCCACTTCCTGAGCGATGCGGATGAAGCGCTCATCCCACTTATCAAGCGACCCGCTCAAACGCATACCTTGAGTCCGGCGTCCTTGAGGTCCACCTCGTCGTCAAGCATGAGGAGGAACTGGTTCAGCATCGCGTCGTCGCTGAGGTAGCTTTCATCGAAGTAGTCGGCAAGATCGGCGAAGGCCATCCAAGCGATCTTGAAGAACTCCTCACCGTGCTCCACTTTGACGAAGCTTTCGGCCAGGCAGCCAGCCTCGGTCTGCCGAAGCAGGGCGAGGAAGCTGTCGTACGTATGCGAAGTTGGCTTACTTTCCATGGAGGACCACCTTAGTGAAGACTGAGAAGCCTTGGTCTAAGTCATACCCGCGCTTCTTGTAGAAGCCCTGGCTGCTCGGAGTGGTGATCACTCGTATGAAGTCTGGTTTCTCGATGTCCTCGACGAGTTCGAGCATCATGGTTCCGTAGCCGTTCCCGCGAAGGTCTGGTGCGACCCAGAGGCCCGTGACGGTGAGGTCACGCTCCCGTGTGAAGTACTCGACAAACCCGACTGGCCTCTCCTGGTTCCGTTCCCCCACGGTCATCACCCAAGCTTCCTGAGAAGACAGGGTGGGAAGCAGGGGATCGTCCGGGTAGCGGATCTCCATGTGAAGAAGATCCCGAGCTGTGGCTTTGCGAAGCCCCACAGTGATCCCTGGTGTGCGCCTATAGATCTTCATGGTCGGTCAAAGGGTGTGAATCTCGTTCAAGAGGCGCTGTAACAACTCGTCAACTTTCGGGCGTTGATCCTCTGGGCGGTACTTCCTCAACCTCATCACATGGGTGATCTCCGCCACGAGCGCGGGACGAAGCAGGTTCGCATCACAAAGTCGGTCCATCAGTACTTCACAATGCGGTTTCAGGTCGACGCCGGGGTGGGAGTCAAACAGCCTGTGGTAGTCCGAGTGGACCGACTGCAGAAGCTTCCCGAGATCCAGTATGTACGACTGGAACAGGTCCCGCTTGAAGTTGGGGTCAATGATGACGAGATCGCCGTTGCGATCGATGATGACATTCTCAAGGGTGAGATCACCGTGGCCGAAAGATGCGGGGAGGGGAGGTTCCTGGCTGACGAGGTTGAACGCCTCGTGCATAGGTGAAATACTAACAAGGTTTTGTATATGTTGACGGTGTAACCTTGAGATGTAACTTTCCCAACTCACCGCCCGGTGTGTCCCGCAATCTCCCCACGCGGTGATCTGGTCCAAGAGGGAATCGATGATGAGGGTCGACTCGGCGTGAGTGCCGCACGTGCCCTCGATGAACTCGATCTCGTACCAACCATCACCACACCGTGGGGTGTGAGGCACACGCACACCGGGCATCACCGGGAGGTTCCTCGCGATCTCGAACCACTCGGCCTGCTCCGCGGCGTCCGAGCACTCCTTCCGGATCACGTCTCCCTGGAAACCCAGGCGGGCGCCGCTACTTCCCTTCATCCTCGACCAGCCTACGGACCCGCTCCACGTCCGTCTCGTACGTCAGATCGTCCCACGAGAGCCCTATCTGGTGAAGATCTAGGGCCCTCCGCTCATCGGCCATGTTGATCATATCGGTGATCTCAACCTCACCACGGTCGCTTTTACGAAGGCGGCTGAGATTGTTAAGACAACCGGTAGGAAATCGGACCAACCCGCAGAAGAAGTTACCCTGGATAAAGCTATGGGGCTTCTCCACGACGTAGTTATCAACTACCGCTGCTAATTGCAGGTTGCGTGGGTGGGAGTCCCGTGACAGGAAGGTGAAGTATACGTTGCGGTCCGAGGTGTCCGCGAATGTATCTTTGAACACCCCGAGATC
>JACCDY011198765.1_pt1 | contig 21056 bp, 5 predicted proteins | sample 7446391 | NCBI WGS metagenome assembly JACCDY01 (sample SAMN15323451, study PRJNA562643) | freshwater metagenome | isolation source: river surface water | place: USA:Blue River Watershed | collected 2017-08-18 | reverse complement strand
CTGCTTTACCAGTACGGTCGCTATCTTCTGATCTCGTCCTCCCGCCCGGGCGGCCTCCCGGCGAATCTGCAGGGAATCTGGAACGCCGATCTCAAGCCTGCGTGGTACTCAGGATATACGACCGACATCAACATCCAGATGAACTACTGGCTGGCGGAGACGACCGGCCTCCCCGAGTGCACCAAGCCGTACTTCGACTGGCTCAGCAATCTGGCGACCACCAGCAAACAGACGAGTGATCCGAGGATCAAGGTGCCTGCCGGATGGATCCAATTCAGCACGGTCAATCCGATGGGAGGGAGTTCCCAATGGGCCGTTCACAAGCCCGGAAGCGCCTGGCTTGTCCAGCATCTGTGGGAGCACTTCGCCTTCACGGGAGACAGGGACTTTCTCCGCGATCAGGCCTATCCGCAGATCAAGGATGTCGTCGCCTTCTGGGAAGGGGAGCTTGTTTCCCGTCCGGATGGAAAACTTATTTCCCCGGCAGGATGGTCTCCCGAACATGGCCCCGTCATGGAGGGAGGCAAGATCGTTCTCAAGGAGGGCGACAGGTCGCCGCATCCCGGGGTCAGCTACGATCAGGAGATCGTGTGGGATCTTTTCACCAACTATCTCGAGGCCTCGGAGGTTCTGGATGCCGATCCTTCTCACCGATCCAAAATCAAGGCCATGCGCGACAAGTTGTTGGTTCCCTCGATCGGAAAGTGGGGGCAGCTTCAGGAGTGGATGGAGGATGTGGATGATCCGAACGACAAGCACCGCCATACATCACACCTTTTTGCGCTGCATCCGGGGCGGCAAATCAGCCCGTTGACCACCCCCGAAATGGCCGAGGCGGCCAAGATCACGCTCAATGCCCGAGGGGATCTCTCAACGGGATGGAGCAAGGCGTGGAAGATCAATTTCTGGGCCCGTCTGCACGATGGAAACCGTGCACACAAGCTCATCGGGGAACTCTTTAAGGTCAGTATCCTGGATAACCTCTTCGACACGCATCCTCCGTTCCAGATGGACGGTAACTTCGGTTACACCGCGGGCGTCACCGAGATGTTGCTTCAGAGCCATCTCAAGGATGGAGAGGGATATCTTCTTCACTTCTTTCCGGCTCTGCCCGACGCCTGGCCCGAGGGAAAAGTGTCGGGACTGAGGGCGAGGGGTGGATTCGTCGTCGATCTTGATTGGGCCGGAGGAAAGCTTCGATCCGCGAGGATCACTTCCCTTGCCGGCAACCCGTGCCATCTCCGTTACGGCAAACAAACAAGGGATCTGAAACTATCCAAGGGTGAGAGTTTCGAGTGGAAGCCCTGAGTCGCTGCTAACCTCGCTTCCGCCCCCAAGCGGAAGATTGAATCTTTCCTGCTGATTCATCTCGCAAGAGCCTTCACAGAGCACCACCGCATGAAGCGATTTCCACTTCCCCTTTTCGCACTTGCTCAGGGTATCGCATGCCTGACCGCCTCGTCATGGTCGCTTGAGGAATATCCGCAAGTCCCGGCAAAGGCTCCCTATTCATCAAAGGCACCCGCCGATCCCTCAGGGTATCACGAGGTGAAGATGGATTTTCCGATTACCCGGGGCCCTTTTGAGCCGACATGGGACTCGATCAGGAAAAACTATCCGGGAGTTCCCGATTGGTTCCGCAATGCCAAATTCGGTGTCTTTGTCCACTGGGGTCCTCAGGCTTCCGGACAAAGCGGGGACTGGTATGCACGGCATCTTTATGAACAGGGGAGCAAGTCCTACAACAATCATCTCAGGCGCTTTGGCCATCCCTCGGAGTTCGGGTATAAGGATGTCCTCAATGCATGGAAGGCACGGGAGTGGAATCCCGACGAACTGACCAAGTCGTTTGCCGACGCAGGGATGCGCTTCATGATGGTGGTCGGCGTCCATCACGACAATTTCGATCTCTGGGACTCGAAGTTTCAGCCATGGAACTCGGTCAATGTCGGACCCAAGAAGGACATGATCGGAGGTTGGGCCGAGGCTGCACGGAAGTATGGGATGCGGTTCTGCATCACTTTTCACCATGAATACAGCTGGTGGTGGTGGGCCAGCGCCTACCGCGCCGACAAAAGCGGCCCCAAGACAGGGGTTCCCTACGATGGCAACCTCACCCTAGCCGAGGGCAAAGGAACGTGGTGGGAGGGGCTAGATCCCCGTCTCCTCTACAACATCGATCTCGGGGAGTACGAGGATGTGGCCAATATCGCTTTCAAGCGAAAGGGGATATTTCAGGATCATCAGGAGTACGCGAAGTGGTACGCCGAGCGATGGGCGCGGCGCATTCAGGATGCCGTGGAGAAATACCACCCCGATATGTTTTACACGGACGGCAACTCGAGCGAACCCTTCTCCGGGGATCATACCGGATCGGGATTCAAGTCGGATGCAGCACGCCGAGTCGTGGCCGACTTTTACAACCGCTCCCTTGCCGCGAGCGGAAAAGTCGATTCCCTGGCCCTGATCAAGTTCCAGGGAGGCAATCCCGCCATAGGGATCACCTCCGAAATCACCGTGCCGAAAACGATCAAAAGCGACCAACCCTGGATCGGGGAGAATCCCATCGGCGACTGGTACTACATGCCGGGTTGCTGCTACGAGACCGTGAACCTTGTACGAAGCCTCCTCGAGTTTGCATCCCGTGACGGCAATTACGCCTGCGCTGTTCCTCTCACTCCGGAGGGAGGGCTCGATCCCGGCTGCAAGGTCATGCTCCGGGAGATGGGAGAATGGATGCGGATCAACGGACCGGGCATCTATGGCAGTCGGGCCTGGAAGACATGGGGCGAGGGAGGGGGCTCGGACGGCAAACAGTCTCTCCTGATCCAACAGGGACGCCTCTCCCAAAAAACAGCGGAACTTCCCTTCACCACCTCGGACTTCCGATTCACCGTCGGCAAGGACGGTGATCTCTACGTCTGGTGCATGGCGGTTCCCAAAGCAGGAGAGATGCTCCGTGTCCGATCCCTGGGAAGGGATGCAGGGATGCTTGAAGGTGATGTGAAGTCCGTCACGATGCTCGGGGGTGGGGAAATCCCCTTCAGGATGACATCCCAAGCCCTTGAACTTGAATGTCCGGCGAAAGTACTTGGGAAATTCGCCCAAGGATTCAGGATCCGGCAATGATGAGGAGATCCCCGATTCACCTCATGGGAGGATGAGTCTCCGATAAGTCTTTTGATCAAAGCACCCAAGCTGCCGACTACGAGCAGGGGAGTTTATGGATTGATTAGCCGGGCCTAAATGCGAGCATACGGCATATGAGATTCCCATCCCTCGGAACGGTTTGCCTCGTGCTTCTCTGCACCCTTTCCGCAGGCTCCGCTTCAACGAATTCCCAATTTTCGGCTTCGGTCACGGGTCAGTCCGCTTCCTACACCAATCCCATTCTCCCGGGCTTCTTTCCCGACCCATCGATTGTCAGGGTGGGGGAGGATTATTATCTGGTGAATTCCACCTTCCAGTACTTCCCGGGGATCATCATTTCCCATTCCCGGGATCTGGTTCATTGGGAGCAGATCGGGTATGTCTTCACTGACAGCAAGGATCTCGATCTGAGCGGGTTCCGCGATGGATGCGGGGTCTGGGCACCCGACATCTCTTACCATGATGGGGAGTTCTACATCTTCTATTGCCTTGTGGAGCTCAGCCGTGACAGGAAAGTGAATGTCCGTGGCAACTACATGGTGAAGTCCAAGAGCATCCACGGGCCCTGGAGCAAACCGGCCCAGTTGACCGACGAAGGAAACGATCCCTCCCATTTCGTCGATGACGACGGGACCCATTACATGCTCTATGCGGCCGGAACGCCGAAGGGCACGGCAACCAAGTTGGTCAAACTTTCACCCGACTGCACCAAGGTTACGGAGGGCCCCTACTGGATGAGCTGGGGGCCTGAACGGGGCCATCCCGAGGGGCCGCATCTTTTCAAGAAAGACGGTTACTATTATCACCATATGGCGGCGGGAAGCGGATGGTATGAGGGGCATCATCAGGTGATCGCCCGTTCAACCAATATCTACGGACCGTACGAGCCGAGCCCGCATAATCCTTTTATCGCACAGCTCGACAAGACATCTCCCATTCAGCACCAGGGACATGCCAAACTTGTCCAGACTCCAAAGGGGGATTGGTGGGCCGTCTATCTCTGTCAGAGACGCACCCAAGGCAAGAGTCAGCTTGGCCGCGAGACGGGTCTCGACAAGGTGGACTGGCTTCCCGACGGATGGCCCGTTCTCAACGGGGGACGTGGCCCGAGCGTGACCAATGCGGTTCCCGATCTGCCCCAGGCACCCGTACCGCCCATTTCTCCCAAGGATGACTTCCAAGCCGAAAATCTCGGCCTTCAGTGGCAATTCCTGCGTAATCCCGAACCTTCAGGATTCAGTCTCACCGAGCGTCCCGGCTTCCTGAGGATCAGGACAGGAAAGGCAGATCTGGATTCAACGGAAGTACGCAATGTGATTCTTCGCCGTGAGACGGACAAGAACTACTCTGCGGAAACCAAGTTGGAATTCGCTCCCAAGGCCGGTGAAGAAGCAGGGCTGGTCTGCATGTATGATGGCAGCTCCTTCATCAAGTTCGGTCTTACCGGAAAACAGGGGGAGCTTCAGCTGATCCTTGAAGAATGCCGAAAGAAGGTCCGCAAGACCGTCTCGGAGGTCAAGGACATCAAGCCGGGTCCAATCTTCCTGAAAATCACCGTCAACGGACTGAATCGCTCCTTTTCCTACAGCAATGACGGCAAGAAATGGATTGAGGCAGGAATTGTTGCAGATGCCGGTTTCCTGAGCGATGAGGGAACGTCCTACTGGGGATTCACCGGGACGATGGTTGGCATCTATGCGATCGACAAGGGATCCGGAAATGCAATCCCCGCCGATTTTGACTGGTTTTCGATATCCGCTGATACGCGCTGATTTCCGAGGAGTTCTGTTCAACCTGAATTTTACATGATCCTTGAATGCAAGATTTTTTGAGTGACGTTTGGATCGTTTGTCTCTCGAGCTCCGAAAACATATGACTGCAAATAAGAACCGTGAAATAGCCCCGCAAGTTGGGATCGTTTCTTGCATTGCTTGAATCAGATTCTATCGTCCTGTTTAGGTTTTTACTCCACCGATAAGTCCCAGCATGAAAGCCACCCTGCTACAGATTACCTTTCTGGCATTATCCACTTTCACGCTCCTTGCAGGGCCTCCTCCCAACAGCGGATATCAGCTTCGATTTGAGGAAAAATTCGAAGGAAACGAGCTAAATACCAAGATCTGGAGCTATCGTGAAGATACCCGTCAGTTGAAGGATTACATCGTCAATGCGCTTGATATCCCTGAAGCGGTGTCTGTCTCCAACAATGCCCTTCACATCCGTTGCTACCAGGTGACCAACAGCGACGGAAGTGTCTGGAATGCGGGTGGGGGAATCATCTCCAAGCCGCAGTTCGGCTACGGTTACTACGAGTGTCTGTCGAAGCCCTGGATGGGGGCCAGGGGAGTTCACTCGGCATTCTGGCAGCGTGGAGGCCCGCACGGGACCGTCTTCGAAATCGATTCCTCGGAAATCGATTCCTCATGGTATGGAGCCTCGAAGAACTTTTATTTCCTTCCTGGGGCGAAGGGATACAACACCGTCACGGAGCTAGGATCCGGCGCAAGTTTCACAAACAATCATGACGGCACTTTCCTGCATGAGTTCGAGATCACTCCCGAAGGCGTTATTTACTGGCAGAATGGAAAGGTGGTGCAGACCGCCTATCATCCCGAAATCAATGCCGCCCAGCAGGTCTGGCTCACTGCCCTGAACGGGGTGAATACCCATGGCAATACACCTGAGAAGCAGCCGTGCGAGACGACATTCCAGTACTTCCGCTACTACGCCAAGGACTATCCGGGACTGAATCTGCTCCCTAACGGGAACTTTGAAATGAATCAGGATACGATCAATCCCGAGAAGCCCCTTTGCTGGTCTCAAAATGCGCTGCCCTTGGCATCAGGCATCATTGTTTCCGGGGATGCGGCCCGTCAGGATCATGTCCTTCGTCATGCGAGCGTGGGGGCTGCCTATCAGGTCACCACGTCCCAGATGCTGGAATATATCAATAACGGATCCTATGAACTCACCGCAAAGACCCGTTCCTCTGGTGGTCAGCAGTTATCGAGAATCGTGGTCAGTGCCTATGGAGGCCCTGACATCATTGCGGAAATCCCGGAATCCTTTGACTGGACCAATGTGGTGATTCCCAAGATACCCGTGTCCAGCAACACCGTCTCCATCAGCATTGAATCCCAAGGAGGAGAAGGTCAATGGATGGAAATCGATGATGTGCGGTTCCAGTTGCCACCGCTCCCGGGTCAGAAACCGATTGAAAATTCGTTTTTGGGCACACCAGATCCTGCCTGGAGGCAGGCTGTCATTCAGCCCTTTGTTTTCAAGGGAAGTTCTTCCAAAAACCCCGACAGCGTCGAAGCAGTATCCGGGGATTCAAAATTCGGAATCGGCGACGCAGTCACTGTTTCCTTTGCCATGAAGGCTTCGCAGCTTTTCCAAGGGGATCTCATTTCTAAAATGTCCTCTGAAGGACCCGGTGTCGGATGGTCCGTGTACATGAACAAGGATGGCTCGATGCAGTTCAGGGTTGGGAATGAAAAGTCATTCAAGACACTGAACAATGGTGCCGTGCGTTATTCACCCAACAATCCGGTCGTGGTGACCTGCACCTTTGAGAAGGGAAGTGCAGAGTTCTATGTGAACGGCACCCATGTCGCAGGAATCAAGGGATTGCCTGAGTCCATTACCGATACCGAATCAACGGTCAAGGTGGGGGGATATCATGTCTTTGCCTCGTTGAGCGATGTGCGAGTTTACAATAGGGCCCTTCAAGCCGACGAAGTGGCCCGTGTGGCCAAGGAAACGGTAATGTTCAAGTAAGTTGAGTCGATTTACAAGGGAGGTGCCGTCGGATCGCCATGCTTGTGAGGTCATTCCTGTGATAATTCCTTGCCTTCGTCACCCGGGTAAGCGTCAATCGGATTTGTCAGTTTACCCCCTCCTCCATGAATATTGATAAATTTTTGATGAATAGAGCCTTGCGCTCTTTCGTTCTTCTTTCTGTCCTTTCACCGCTGATGGTGAATGGCACTCCCCCTGCCAACCAAGGTTACCAGCTACGCTTTGTTGAGAATTTTTCAGGGAGCAGCCTCAATACCAATCTCTGGAAATACCGTGAGGATACGCGCCAACTCGGCACCTTCATCATCAATGCGCTAAATACCCGCAGTGCGGTTTCGGTTTCCAACAACGAGCTCATTATCCGTGGATACGCGACGAATATTGGCGGCACAAACTGGAATGCGGGGGGCGGAATCATTTCTGTTCCGCAGTTCGGCTATGGTTTCTACGAGTGTCTTTCGGTTCCGTGGATGCAGCAGAGGGGTGTGCACTCCGCCTTCTGGCAGCGTGGCGGCGTGGATCAGGCATGGGAGATCGACTCCTGCGAGATTGATTCCACATTCTACAGTGGCAGCAGGAATCTTGGGGTCCTTTGGGAACCCCAAACTTCATGGAAGGGCATTGCATCAGGAACCTACTGGAAACCGAATGCAGCCGGGACGTTCCTCCACGAGTACGAGATCACACCGGAAGGCGTCTATTACTGGCAGGACGGAAGGATCGTGCAGACCGTCTCTTGGCCCGAACTGGGCAGCTCTCCGCAGCAAGTCTGGATGACCGCGCTCAACGGGACCTCCATGGGGCCGGGTGTCACCGTGGCGCCACCCTCGGTCACGAAATTCAAGTACTTCAAGTATTACGCGAAGGATTACCCGGGGGTGAACCTTATGGCCAACGGCAGCTTCGAGATGACCAACAAGTACTCTGCTAACCGCCCCATGTGCTGGGCCACCAACGCTGTCTCACCCGCCAACTGCGTGACGGTCACTTCCGGGAATGCTTTCCGCCAGAACAACAAAGTCAGGATCGGCTCCCCCTCCACTTCCTATTCGGCAACCCTGAGGCAAACGCTCCAGTACCTGAACAATGGCAACTACCAACTGACCGCCATGGTGAAGTCCTCCGGTGGCCAGCAGTCCAACTGCATCACGGTCAGCGGATATGGTGGCCCTGCGCTGACCGTGCCAATCCCCGCCTCAACCAACTGGCGGATGATTGCCATTCCCAAGATCGCCCTGACCAATATCCCGGTCAGCAGCATCAATGCCACCAATGCCCCCGGCGGCACCAATCAGGTGACCATTGCCATCACATCAAAGGGGTCTGCGGGCCAGTGGACAGAAATCGATGATGTCGTGTTTCAGATTCCTCCCAAGCCCGGTCAGTCATCCTTGAGGCAGGATTTTGTCTCCTCTCCCGATCCCGTCTGGGATCAGGGTGTCCTCAGGCCGTTCAGCTTCCAGGGGATCAGCTCCATCTTTTCAAACCAAGTGTCCGGTTATCTCGGGGGATGCTCCGCCGGTAAGGTCGGGGTGGGGGATGCGGTCAGCATTTCCTTCATCATGAATGTTTCCCAGCGCTACAGCGGCTTGGCGGTTTCCAGACTTCCCGCATCGGGAACCAATGTTGGCTGGAGTGTCCAGATGCTCAACACCGGCGCGATGAAGTTCCTTGCGGGAACTGGTACGAACAGCGTGGCTTTGACCAATTCGATGATCCCCTACCAGACCAACCAGCCCGTTGCCGTGACTTGTACCTTCAGCAAGGGTAACGCCGCTATCTGGGTCAATGGCACGAATGCCGCCAACGCGACGAACTTTCCGGCAAGCATGACCGACACGAACACCAGCTGCTCCTTGGGCTACTATACCTTCAAGGGAACCCTGAAGAATGTCAGGATTGATAATCGCCAGTTGAGCCCTGCCGAGATCAAGTCGTACGCCGTAGGCACCATTCACTAGAAGAGGCCCTAGGACTCAATAACCTGATAGGTGGATGGCTGGATGAGTGGTGATGATCCTGCCTCTCTTCAATTCAGCTTGTCTGCAGGGAGGGTGTCAGCTAAATTAAGCGTGATATGTGCCTTGATTTTAAGCGTTCTTTTTTGATTTTAGCGGTTGCTGCTTCTGTTGCCACGGGTAGGTCCGATTTGCCCCCATCACTCACGAATCAGGGCTATCAGTTGCGGTTTTACGAAAACTTTGCTGGAACGAATCTGAACACCAATAACTGGGGCTACCGTGAGGATACCAGACAGCTCAATACCTATATCATCAATGCATTGAACACCAAGGACGCCGTCTCCGTCTCGAACAATGCGCTCTGGATCAGGGGATATCCCACAAATATTGCAGGAGTGACATGGAATGCTGGCGGAGGCGTGATTTCCAAAAATCTTTACGGATATGGATTCTACGAATCGCTCGAGGTACCTTGGATGGGGGCACGGGGAGTTCACAGCGCCTTTTGGCAGCGTGCCGCTCTTCAGGACACGGCATGGGAAATCGACTCCGTCGAAATCGACTCTCCTCTCACCTCGGGCACCAGAAACCTCTATCCCGTGACTCCCGGATCATCGCCCGGGCTTGCCTCAAGTGCCTACTGGAAAACAAATGCCCAGGGAACCTTTCTGCATCAGTATGAGATCAGGCCAGATGGAGTCTATTTCTGGCAGAATGGTAAGGTGATTCAAACCGCTGCATGGTCCGAGCTTGGGACAACGCCTCAGAAAGTCTGGATGACTGCCCTGAACGGAACATATTTGCCCGCAGGTGTGACCGTCGCATCGCCTTCCATCACGAAGTTCAACTACTTCAAGTATTATGCTAAAGATTACCCTGGGGAAAATCTCCTGGCCAACGGAAGTTTTGAGATGACCAATTCAACCACTCCGACCGCTGGCAGACCCATGTTCTGGTCCAACTCTACGATTAATACCACCAACACGGTGCAGATAGTTGCCGGAAATGCGACGCGGCAGAATTACAAGCTTCGTATCGGGAACAACAGCAGATCCTACACGGCATCGGTCGGTCAAACCTTACAATACCTGAACAATGGCAATTACCAACTTACCGCCATGGTTCGCTCCGGCGGTGGAAGCCTCCTGACGAATAACATTACGGTCAGCGGTTACGGTGGTGCACCACTCATTGCCCAGATTCCCGTTTCATCCTCATGGCGCATGATCACCATTCCGAGGATTCCTTTGACCAATATTCCCTCTGTCCAGACAAACATAGCATGGACGAATGTGCCGACAGCGACAAACCAAGTCACTGTGACCATCAATTGCAGCGGTTCCTCCGGTGCATGGACGGAGGTGGACGATGTGCGTCTGCAATTGCCTCCTTTGCCAGGGCAGGCGCCTGTTACCCGTCCCTACTCCACCGTTGCCAATCCCTACTGGTACCAAGCCGTGTTAGGGCCGTTTGGATTCAATAGCGGTGCCGATGGCTCTCTTTCTCACGTTGCAGCCTCGGATTTGCCAGCTGGATTAGGACCTGCATTTTCAGTCTCCTTCATTATGAATGCCACCAATAGGCTCTATTCGGGCAGTGTCCTCAGTCGTTTGTCCTCATCGGGTACTTCACTTGGTTGGCGTGTTCAGTCAACAAGTTCCGGGGCCTTTCAATTTCAGGTTGGAGTGGGCACTAAACTTTCCACGGTTGCCTCTTCTAGAAATTATTCAACCAATGTTCCAGTGGCCGTTTCATGCGTATTTAACGCCGGATCAGCGGCCATTTATATGAATGGAACTAATGTTGGAAGCTCTTCGACATTTCCTAAGTCGGTAAGCGACACAAATACTCTCCTAACAGTTGGTGGTAGTTCTTTCCTTGGAACACTTTCCAAGGTTCGCGTGGATAATAGGCCTCTTTCTCCTGTTGAGATAACAGAGTACGCAAAGATGCGTACTAATCCTTAGTTCTTTCCGCTCACTCAGTGGTCTCTATGTGACTTACGGGGTGCGGGATGTGCTTGTTTTTGTATGATTGCAATTCGTTGCAATGCTGTCCTTATTGTTGATTGGATCGCTCTATTAAAGGCGCTAACCTCTCAAGATTAAATCCAATAATAAATCCTAAACTATACTTAATACAAATTAAATATATAATCAAAAATAGCATCTATTTATTGGATAAAAGTATTGTTAATTTTAGGGGTATCAGATTTTTTTGATTTTGAGTTCTCCTTCTTTGAAAGGGGCTGTGGTTGATCGTTTTCGAGGGGAGCAAAACTCCCTGTAAACGATCCTGCATTGCCTTGATATTGATGCTGAAAAAAGGCTATCTTTGAGGGCTCGTTGCATGCCTTTTTGGAATGACAATTCAAGGCCATGGGCCAATCGAATGACCGACCTTTTTTGGGGGGGCGGTCATGGTCCGCATGCACCGGAACGTTGTCTGATGATCAGGTGCCTGGCGACTGCTCTTACGATCATCTTTTCCGTGCTTTCACTGCATGCCGCCACCTTCACGTGGGATGGCGGGGCCAATTCCACCAATCTCAACAGTGCTTCCAATTGGGTCGGTGACCTCTTGCCCACCAATGGAGATTCATGGGTATTCGGAGGCACCAATGGCACTCAGGGGACGACACTCTTCAATGGCTTCGCCACCAATGGATTCACGAATGTTGGCATCACGTTCAATGATGGATCCCTCTCGTACACGATGACGGGAAACCAAATCCGGTTGAACGGAGCCATCAGCAACAATTCCACAAACGCTCAGACATTCAGCAATGCCTTGGTACTTGTGTCCGCAGCCAGTTTTTCAACGTTGGCCGGCGGGGGTAATCTGGCTTTCAGGGGAAATCTGTCCGGATCCGTCGGAGTGACTGCATCCGGGACGGGAACGGTGACATTGGGAGCATCCAACAGCTACACGGGCACTACAACCGTGACTAACGGGGCCACCCTGAACATCACGGCCTCCGGTGCCTTGGGCACCAATGCATTGAACATTTTCTCCGGGGCTTTGGTTTTGGGAACACCGGGAACAACCAATTCGCTCGGGAATATCACGACAACGATTCAGGCCCTCTCCGGCCAGTCCTCTTCGATGATCATCAGCAATGGTGCAGTGCTCAATTATTCGAGCGGGAACCTTTTCATCAATGGAAGTTCGGGTACATCAGGCTCCACCAACCAACTGGTTATCGCTTCCAACGGGACCCTGAACGGCTCGGGTCTTTCGCTTAGGGTCGGACGAGGTGGCGGTCCGGCCAACAATATCTTCACCAATGGTGGTGGGATTGTTTCGATTGCTCAGCTTGTCATCAACTCAGGAGGTGTCGGGACCAACGTCGTTGCCTTGGGAGGCGGCACCACCACGGTTGCGACCAACATTTTCCTGGGGGGGTATTTCAACGCCCTGTTTTATGGTGCAAACAACAGCTTTGATTATCTGAATGTTCAGGGGGGAGTCCTCTCGAATCCGGCCACCTTCCTTGGGCAAATGGGAACCAATGTGTTTAATCAGTTGGCGGTGACCGGGGGGCGGGCGATCCTCAACTCCATCCAATTTGGAGCCTACACCAATTCCAATGCGGTCAATATTACCAACCAGGTGATTGTGAATGGTGCCGGCACTCTAACCACGGCAGGATTCACGAACAGCGCCTACGGGTTGGGCTCCAACGGGGTGGCATCGGTAATTCTCACCAACGGAGGCACTCTGCAGGCCTCCGCCTCCGCCAACACAAACTTCATCTCCGATGGTGCCAGTAACAGGATCACGCTGACCCTGACCAATGGCGGCGGCACCATTGATTCCGGAAACAATGCCATCACGATCTCATCGGCGATCAATGGCAACGGCTCCCTTGTCAAATCGGGCACCGGTACGCTTGCCTTGATCGCGAGCAATTCCTTCAATGGCGGGACCATCGTTAACGCGGGAACTTTGCTGGCCGCGAACAGCAATGCCCTTGGCTCCGGAAACCTTTTGCTCAACACATCGGGCGTCCTTGCCCTCGGAAGTGGTGGCACCAATGCCCTGGGAGTTGGAACCTTAGTCCTCAATGGAGGCATTCTCAATCTTTCGGTATCCGGAACGAATTCCGACACCCTCTATGTAAATGCCCTTCAGTCCAGCAATCCCTCCTTTATCACGTTGAGCGGCGCCACGGATGGAGGCGTATACTCTTTCCTGACTCAGAATTCTGGTGTGCCTCTTTTGGTGACCAATGCCCTTCAGGCAACCAACATGGGGCGACTTGCCCTCAGTTTCTCAACCAATGGCAGTTCCCTCCTTGCCACCGCGGCACTTGATTATGCTGTTTGGAACGGATCAGGTCCGGTTTGGGGTACTGACGAGTTCAATGCCTGGGACAACTACAACCCGGTGGCCGCGGGTGATGCCGCGTTCTTTGGACCCCTTGGTGCGCTGAATCCGCTGGTCCAGATCAGCAATGCCGTGAGCGTCGGATTCATCACTTTCAGTAACTCTGCAGGTTACGGGATAGGAACGCTCGGCAGCACGAACCTGACATTGAACAATAACTTTTCCCCCGCACAGATCTCCGTGCAGCAGGGATCCCATACGATTTCCGAGAGTGTGATTCTCAGCACGAACGGACTTCTGATCGGTCTGAGCAACGCTTCCTCCCTGACAATGCAGGGAAATCTTGTTGGAGCGGGTGCCGCTGTCAATGCTTCGGGATCGGGAACACTGATCCTAGGCGGCACGAATACATTCACCGGTGGCCTTGCCGTCTCTTCCGGCAAGGTAAGAATCTCCAACAGCCTTGCGCTTGGAAGCGGTACCGTTTCCCTGTCATCGGGGGCCTTGGATTACATCAACGGAAATTTTGGAGGGGATGTCATATCCAACACCCTTGCCGGATCGGGGACCCTGACATTGGACTCCGATTATCTGGTGACACTCACGGCAAGCAATTCGCTCGATGGAATCATCAGGGTGATCGGCGCAAATCTCACCGTCTATGATCCTGCGGCCCTGGGTTCTGCAACCATTTCGCTTGCCGCGATGCCGTCAACACTGACCTACGTGTCAACCAATGCAACTCCCTCCACCGTAACCCTTGGTAATGTGATCACAGGAGCAGGTTCCTTTGTTTCATCGGCCAACGGGACCTTGACTGTCGGGAGTACCAACAATTCTTCCTTCACGGGATCCGTGACGGTTTTATCGGGGGCTCTGAACATAACGACCGTGGGTTCCCTGGGTTCGGCAGCCATTTCCCTCGATGGGACGAATTCCTCCCTCGTCTACTCCGGTGGAAGCAACTCCGAGACCCTTACCAATGCGATCATCGGAGTGGGTTCCCTGCTTCATCAGGGAGGGGGAACCCTTGTCCTCACAGGCTTGAACGGCTACAGCGGCTCAACGGTGATCGCTTCCAATGCGGTCCTGCAGTTGGGCGATTATGGCCTGCTTGGCTATGGGGATTATACGGCATCCGTGACCAACAACGGATTGATGGTATTGGGGAGCGCCGAGTTACAAACCCTCGAGGGAGTTATCTCAGGATCCGGAGGATTGGTTGCGGCGGGAAGCGGAGGGGCAGTCCTGCTCGGCACAAACAGCTATCAGGGAGGGACCACTGTTTCCAACTCCCTGCTCTCCATCGGCAATGGAAGTGCGATCGGCAGCGGTTCACTGATCATGTTGGGCGGTGGCACTCTTCAGACTTTAACCAATGCCGTGTTTACCAATGCCGTGCGTCTCGGTGGGAGTGCTTTTCTTGATGCTTACGGGAACGTCGTGAGTATCACCGCCCCGATGTCAGGGCCAGGCGCCCTGACATTCACCGATTCCTCAGGTTCGGCCGCCGGCTATGTCACCCTTTCCGGGACAAACACATACTCGGGGGGAACCCTTGTGACCAATATGATATTGGAGATCACCTCGACAAACGCGCTTCCCCGATGGAATGAGAGCGGCGGTTTTTTTGTCGCCTCCGGCGCGACCCTTGCGTTCTCAACCTCCGTGTCGGATTCCGCCGTCCAAACAATGCTAGGGACGACGAATTTTTCCTCGGGTTCCTTTATCGGTTTTGACTCTGCAGATGGAAACAGGACCTTTTCAAATGCCTTGATCGATTCTTCAAACGGAGCCTTGGGCCTTGTCGTGTTGGGCGCCAATACCATCACCCTGAGCGGAGCCAATGCCTATACGGGGAACACATTGATCACTTCCGGCACACTGCTGGTGACGGGGGGGCTTGGATCCGGGAACTACTCCGCCTTGATTACCAACAAAGGCCTTTTCGTGTATGCCGGCTCCGGATCCCAGTCCTTGGGAGGAGTGATTGCCGGAACGGGAAGCCTGAGCATGAATGGATCCGGGACGCTGAGCCTTTCGGCTGCCAATACCTTCACGGGATCGACCATCCTGAATTCGGGAACCTTGCTGATCGCCAACCAGTTGGCTCTTCAGTACAGCCTGCTTTCCATTCAGGGAGGGACGCTCAGCCTCGGCTCTCTCAGCAACGTGACATTGGGGGGAATCAGCGGCACCAACGCATTCTCCCCGACTGGCTCTGGTACTTCGCTGGCTGTTACGCTCGCTCCCTCGGGAACGGCCGTGTACAGCGGATCAGTGGGGGGAGGGGTGTCGCTGTTGATCAATGGAAGCGGCACGCAGATTCTCTCTGGAAGCAATTCCTACACGGGAGGGACGACTCTGCTTTCCGGCACGCTGGCCCTGGGAAATAATAATTCATTGGGTGCGGGAAGCGTGACTTTTTCGGGAAATGCCGTGATCCAATCCCAGACCAACCTGATTGTCACCAATCAGATCTCCATTGCTAGCGGCGTGGAGGCAACTCTTGCCGCAAGTGCCGGGTATACCATGACCAACTCAATCGGCCTATCCGGTGCAGGATCACTGAACGTGAGTGGTCCCGGTTCGGTGTTCCTCAGCGGGAGCAACTCTTACGCCGGTGATACCAGGATAAGCTCGGGAGTTCTTGGAATCACTAGCACGGGAGTTCTCGGTCTGGGAAATTATGCAGGCAACATCACCATTGATCAGGGCGCGACACTTCGTTTTTCGAGCACTGCCAATCAGATCTTTTCGGGTGTATTGATGGGTTCCGGCACACTTTGGAAATTTTTTGGCGGAGGCACCCTGACATTGACGGGCGCGAATGATTTCAGCGGTGTTACCACCGTGGCGGGCGGCGTCATCCTTCTTTCCAACGCGCTAGCCCTCCAGAACAGCGTGATCAACTACTCCAGCTCGAACAGTTTCCTGAGATTTGGGAACCTGACCAATGTCACCATAGGAGGCTTGACTGGGTCACAGACGTTGGGGCTCACAAACAATGCCGGTAATCCGATCGCCCTGACCATCTCAACAACGACATCCAACGCCTACAGCGGTGCTCTTTCCGGAGGAGCCTCCCTGAGAATCTCAGGAACCGGAACACAGGTCCTGAGTGCCAGCAACAGTTACAGCGGAGGGACTGTTCTTGATGGAGGAACACTTGGATTGGGAACCAACAGTGCTGCGGGAAGCGGAACCCTTTCCGTGGTTTCAAACGGAACGCTCTACATTGCCTCGGGTGGACTCAACTTCACCAACTCAACGGTGATCGCTTCCGGAGCAACCGAAACGATTGATCTGAATGCAAAGGTGTTTACCAATTCCGGATCCATCGGTGGACTTGGTGCTCTTTCCATGACGGATTCGGCGGGTTCCGGGACCTTGGTGCTCAGTGCGTCCAATAGTTTTTCGGGGGGCTTGAACGTTCTCGGGGGCACGCTACTTGTGGTCAATTCGAACGCGCTAGGATCGGGAACGATTACTGTGGATTCCGGGATCCTCAATCTCACCAACTTGTCATTTGGAATCGGGACCATGGTGATGGGGAATGGTTCCGTTACCGGGACAGGGACGCTCACCGCCTCGAATCTTATCTTTAATCCTGATTCGCTCGCGGTGATCAGCGAGCGCCTTGCGGGATCTGCTGCATTGACCCAGGTCGGCGTCGGGACAACCGTTCTCTCAGGGTCCAACACCTTTAGCGGAGGGGTTTTGATCAATGCAGGAACACTGCAACTATCCAATGCCTCCGCTCTCGGGACCAACGGTTCCATCAGCTTTGGAGGTGGAACGCTGCTCTTCAGTGCCAGCAATACCAATGATTATTCCTCCCGTTTCAGTTCCGCTTCTGATCAGTTGATCAGCCTGGATACGGCGGGGACAAACGTGGTTCTGGCCTCCTCACTGACGAGTTCCAACGGCACGCTTTCCAAGTTCGGTGCAGGAACCCTGACGCTCTCGGCTGCAAATACCTTTAACGGCAACACCACGGTCTATGGGGGCACGCTCTTGCTGAATAATTCGAATTCCCTCCAGAACAGCACGCTTATCATGAGCGGCGGATCGGCCCTTTTCGGGCAATCGGTGACGAATATCTCGATAGGAGGCCTGGGGACTTCGGATTCCGGGTCGCCTGCGGGCATCTCCCTGCTCAATGCCGCCTCTCAGGGGGTCACTCTTATCATCGGTGCCAACAATGAGTCGTCGACTTATTCCGGAAACCTCAGCGGTGCAGCCGGTGCACTTAGCAAGGTCGGCACGGGCACAACCGTCCTAGCGGGAACCAATACGTACGGGGGTAGAACACTGATCAGTGGCGGCGTGCTTCAATTCGACGCCACGACTTCCCTCTATGGCGCATCGAATTCCTTATGGACTCCCTCCAACATAACGGTTTCCTCGAATGCAACCGTGGTTTTCTCGATGGGGAGCGCCAATCCGTTCACGGAGCAGGATGCCAGCACGCTTCTTTCCAGGCTTTTGACGGTCAGTAATAACGGGCTGCTTGCGGGCTCCTTCATCGGTTTTGATGCCACGGATACAAACATCACGATTACCAATGTGATCCGTGACTCCGTTGGCAGCGGAGGTGGAAAAGTGGGGTTTGCTAGTTTTGGGTCGGGAACCATCGAATTGTCTTCAAGCAATTCCTATTCCGGGAACACGCTGATCGCCGGCGGTATCATCGCTGTTTCCAACAGTTTCGCTCTCGGTTCGGGAACCATCATTGACGTTACCGGGGATGGGGGAATCCAGGCGCTGGCTTCTTTGACCAACACCCGGAACCTGTCCGTCCAGTCGAATGGGCTGGCGGTTCTGGATGCCAACGGAAACACCATTACCCAGTCGGGGACTATTACTGGTCCGGGTGGAGTTCTCCTCAATGATTATACTTCCAACGGCATCATCATTCTCTCCGCTTCGAATGACTTCTCGGGAGGATTGACCCTTGATCAGGGGGTGTCCGCGTACGCGAGTAATGCTTATGCATTGGGATCCGGTGATCTCTCCATCCTTAATCTTTCAACACTGCAATTGGGTACCAACAGAGTATCGATCGGAGAGCTCCATGTGGACGATGGATTCATCTATGGCACGGGAACAATCACCGCGACGTCATTCAGCCTTAGCCCGGACGTCAGCGCCGTGATATCCGCCTCCTTGGCAGGAACCGGAACACTTATTCAAAACGGCATAGGAGTCCTTACGCTCAGTAATGCCAACACTTACAGCGGTGGAACCATCCTAAGCTCCGGTTCGGTCTACATAAGCAGAAGCAATTCTCTTGGGACGGGTCCGATAATCGTTGCGGGCAATTCCGTTCTCAGGGCGCTGAGTAACATGACGATTACCAATAGTATTTATTTGAGTGATGGGACAATCGGAACCCTTTCTGCCTTGAGTGGTACGTCATTCACGGTGAGGAGCGTCATTGACGGACCCGGAGGGGTAAGGGTGCCGAATTCGGGCTCAGTGACATTATCCGGCACCAATACCTTCACCGGAAATCTTTCCACCGCATTCGGTACACTAACGGTCAGCGGTCTTCTTGGATCGGGGAATTACTCTGGTGAAATCTCGAATGCTTCCACCCTGACATTCAATACGACTGCTAACCAGATCCTAAGCGGTGCGATCACGGGCACGGGATCATTGAATCAGAGTGGTGCCGGTACGCTGACCCTCGCTGCAACGAGTTTCTATCAAGGCAGCACGACAATCGCCTCTGGCAGGACGCTGGTTCTTGGGGCGTCCTCAGGTTCTTTTAATAACATTGAGAATTCCGGATGGCTTCGTGTTACCAATGGTGGGTTGCAGTCGATTGACGGCTCCCTTTCCGGAACAGGCAGTCTGACAGTTGGCGGAACAGGTACCCTTATCCAGTCTGCTTCAAATAGTTATACCGGGCAGACTGTTATTTCCGGCGGTACTCTGCTGTTGAGAGGTACCAACTCCGGCTCAGGTACAATGACAGTGAATGGTGGAACCTACGCAGGCACCGGCAGGGCCACGAATTCCGCTGTCAGCATGTCCTCGGGAACGATTGCCCCGGGTGATGGCTCCTCGACCGGAGACCTTTCAATTGGTCGACTGACAATGACCGGTGGCACGCTCAATATCCTCCTCTCGGGAAGCGATGTGAGCCAGTTGCAGGTCACCGGCACGGCGGCCTTGGGAGGTACTGTTTCCTTTGCCGGGAGCTTTAGCGGCACCAATGCCACCTACACCTTCCTGACGAGCACAGGAACACGCAGTGGAGCCTTTGCAACCGTGACCAATGTGCCGAGTGGATACCAAGTGAACTACACTAGCAACAGCGCCTACCTGCAGGCATTGGCTCAACTCGGTCCGATCACGGCGACCTTCGCCGGGACCAACGCGGTGATCACGGGCGGCACGACCAACTTCCTCACCGGTGTGAGCAATAGTGCCGCCACCGGATCGGCCAACCTCGTCTTCACGGTTAGTGCTTCGAGCAATCTCACCGGATCGATTGGTTCGACGACGGTGACACCGCAGGGATCCACTAACAAGGCGGGATTGGCCTTCAGCGGCACCAACGTCGGATCCAACCAGGCGCTCACCTTCACGGTGAGCGCCTCCAATGCGACCACCTCCTCGGGTACGGGAACGGTGACGGTCGATGTCTATGATCACGCTGCTGGAGGTCTTTCGACCAATTCCGTGGCGCTCTCGAATGTGATCGTGGGGTATGCGGGAACGGTGAGCACGAACGTGGGTCTTACCAACAGCAACGGGTTCAGGGTGGCCTTGGCTGCGACCAACATCGCTTCAAGCGCGACGAACGTGACGCTGGCGGGAGCCTCGAGCCTGACGGCCGGAAGCTCGACCAACCTTGCGCTGACCTTCGCGGCAGGGCAGGGGACGGGCACCTATAGCAACAACGTGACCGTGACCTACGGGGATGCATCGAGCCTCAACGGTGCTTTGAGCAACCTTGGCAGTCAAACCGTGACAGTCACCCAGAACGTCTACGGCCACGCTGCCGGGGCGTTATCGACTAACAGGGTGGCGCTTTCTAACGTGATCTTGGGATACGCGGGGACGGTAAGCACCAACATTGGGCTCACCAACAGCAACGGGTTTAGGGTGGCGCTTGCTGCGACGAACATCGCTTCAAGCGCGACGAACGTGACGCTGGCGGGGGCCTCGAGCCTGACGGCGGGAAGCTCGACCAACCTTGCGCTGACCTTCGCGGCAGGGCAGGGGACAGGTAGCTACAGCAACAACGTGACGCTCACCTACGGGGATGCATCGAGCCTCAATGGCGCGACCAACAACCTGGGCAGCCAGACAGTGACCGTCACCCAAAACGTCTTCGACCATGCCTCGGGTGTTCTTGCTTCGTCCTACGTGTCCTTGAACAGCGTGATTGTGGGCTATACCAACGCCCAAACCACCAATATTGGGGTGAGCAACGCGGCCGGGTTCCGTGTCGGGCTCTTTACAGCCAATGCTAGCAACGGGACGGTTGCCCTAGGTGGAGTGACCAACGTGGCTGCGGGAAGTTCCTCCAACGCGCTCCTCACCTTTGCCACGGGACAGGGCACGGGAACTTTCACGAACACGCTGAACGTGGTGTACGGGGACAGCACCAACCTTGCGGGGGCTCTTTCCAACGTCGGTACCAACACTCTGACGGTAGGCGGAGCGGTCTTCGACCACGCGGCGGGAGGTCTCTCCACGACCAACGTGGCGCTCTCCAACGTGATCGTGGGATACACGGGAACTGTGAGCACGAACGTGGGGCTCACCAACAGCAACGGCTTCAGGGTGGCCTTGGCG